>Ga0315282_10002299_pt1 | contig 35393 bp, 30 predicted proteins | sample YL17G07_20_MG_FD_203693 | JGI IMG/M metagenome (GOLD analysis project Ga0315282, IMG submission 203693) | Sediment microbial communities from Yellowstone Lake, YNP, Wyoming, USA - YL17G07_20 | ecosystem: Environmental > Aquatic > Freshwater > Lake > Sediment | place: USA: Wyoming | collected...
TCAGCCGACGGACTTTTCGCTCGGAACTCAAGGCGGTCCCGCATGGCGGGACCGCACTCCAAGGCGCTTCGCGCATTTTCATGCAGAGTGGTGAGCCGAAGGATCATGAAATCTACGCTCGGAATGACACTGGCCGCTTTGGAGTTCTTGTGACTTCTGACTCCTGACTTCTGACTCCTATGGACTTCTCCAGCCACAATTCTGTCGCCGTGCTGGCCTTTCCACCGGGCGCTGGATGCCCACGGCTCACCATGGCAGTCCTGGCGGAACTGGGCAGCCTCCTGAATGAGGTGCGGTTTTCCGGGCTTTTCCAGGCCGTCGTGATTGCCGCAAACCCCCGTTCTTTCGCCACTGGCGCCTGCCTTGAGGAGGTTGCCTCTGTGGAGGGGGTAGCCGCGCGCAATTTTGCTCAGGTGGGACAAGCACTCTTCAACCACATTTCGAACTTCACTCTTCCCATCGTTGCGGCCATCCGGGGATACTGTTTGGGAGGGGGCTTGGACCTGGCTCTGGCGTGCCACGCTCGCGTGGCGACCTACGATTCTTCTTTCGGCCACCCCGGAGCTTCCCTCGGCCTCATCCCCGGTTGGGGAGGGACCCAGCGCCTGACTCGCTTGATCGGCAGGACAGCGGCAACACAACTCTTGTTGACAGCAGAACGCCTTCCGGCCAGCCAGGCCCTGACGCTGGGCTTGGTGGATGAGCTGGTCCCCTCCTCAGATTTGGTGGAGGCTGCGGCGCGCCGAGCCCTGCGCGGGAAATACATACCAGGTGCAAGATATCGAGGAGCATGAGTCAGAGCGAGACCGAGAGTACGGAATCCCTCCTGCCGCCCTCCAAGCGCGCTGCCCGCCGCATTCTCCAGCGCGCCTTTGTTCTTACAGGACGTGACAGGCAGTTGCGCCAGCACATCCGTGAGGCCCGCCTTACCACCCTGTGGATTCTGGAAGACTGGGACTTGGTTTGGAGGGTGATCATCGACCGCGGAAAAATTGAATTCGACCGCCGGCCCGCCAAGCATCCGGACCTGACCTTCAGTTGGCAAACCGCCGGCGAATTCTTCTCCCGCGCCAAGGAGAGCGGCTCGCCAGAGAGCCCTCTGGACTTGGCTGTAAACCCCGAACTGCAGCGGGTGGCACGCCACCTTCTCAAATGCTTTTTTGGGTACCTCGGCCACGTGCTACGCAACCCTGTGGACGGGGCCGGAGAAAGCTTGCTCTGAGCTGATCCGTGCGATGAAAAGCCGAAAAGTGCGCCCGCATGGCCCTACAAAGCGCGGTAAACCTCCCGGCGATGCCCGATTGTGACGATAAGGATTCCGAGGCGGTCTTCATCAACCGTGTAGATGATACGATAATCGCCGGAGCGGAGCCGCAGATAATCGCGCTTCCCCTGAAGGTCCTTGACTCCCGGCGGACGGGGGTCCGCCCCCAAGCGCTCAATCTTGTCCCTGATCCGCCTCTGGTCGGCGCGGGGCAGATCGGCCAGTTGCCGCAGTGCTGCGGGTAAGATCGATACCTTATATGCCACAGGTCACAGCCCCAGTCGCTTTTTGGCCTTTGACCAGGGAATGGGCTTTTCACGGTTGGCCTTGGCCCTCGCCAGGATCTCCTCCGCCTCTTCCAGATCGAGGCGGTGCTCCAGCTCCTCGAGAAGCATTAGATCCTCGAAAGGAATCAGGGCCGCAAGGTCTTTGCCGCGCCGCCGCACGACGACTCGCTCGCGGCCATACGCCACCCGATTTATGGTCTCCGCGAATTCCTGCCGGACTTTTCCGGCCGCCAGACGGGTCATTTGACGAGCCTCAATATTTACTTAAGATACGTCTTGTACTTTCGGTACGTAAGGTCTTATTATCCCCTGAATCAGCGCCTTTCGTCAAGGTCGAAGCAGATATTGGGGAGGGTTTCCATGTCGTTTTAAGCCCGTTCTGGGGGAGAAGAATCTCTGGGCTTGTGGAAATTGAGATTTACGGTAGACTGTTTTTCCCTGGATTGTTCATGGCATCGAATCATATGAATGACGGAACTATACCTACGGACTGGACTTCTTCTACGCTCCGTGTCCGGTATGCGGAGACGGACCAGATGGGCGTAGTCTATTACGCGAATCATCTCGTTTGGTTCGAGATCGGGCGCACGGACTTTTGCTTGCAGCACGGTTTCGCTTACCGCGATATGGAGCAAGAGGACGGGTTTTACATCATGGTGGCCGAAGCACGTTGCCGTTATAAGGCGCCGGCGCGCTACGACGACGAAATCGTGATTCGCACGCGCTTGACCGGCCTGCGGAGGCGGGTGTTGATCTTCGGTTACGAGGTCTATAAGCAGCTTACGGATGAACTCATTGCCGAAGGTGAGACGGTGCACGTCATCACCGACCGCGACGGCCGCCCGCGCACCTTGCCCGAGAAGTACCGGCAATTGCTCCTGGGGAAATCAGCAATCAGAAAGTAGAAATCAGAAACAGGCAGGTCGAAGGCCAAAACCGAAAATCGAAAACCGAAAACCGAAATTGAAAAATCGAAAGGTATACCTGTCATTCTGAGCGAAGCGAAGAATCTCCGTAGTTCCAGACATAAAACCACTACAGAGATTCTTCGCTTCGCTCAGAATGACAGCGAAGCGCTCGGAATGACAAGCCGGGTAACTGATCTTTCCATGCCCCAGGTTTCGGCCACCATTGTCGCATGCAACGAGGCCAACAACCTTGCGCGCGCACTGCGCTCGCTGGCCTGTGCCGATGAAATTGTGCTCGTCGACTCCGGTTCGACGGACCAGACGCCGGCCATCGCGGCCAGCCTGGGAGCGCGGGTCATATACCAACCCTGGCAGGGATACGCGGCGCAGAAAAACTTTGCCACGGGCCTCGCACGGCACGACTGGATCCTGAGCCTGGATGCGGATGAGGAACTTGACACCGAAGCCCAGGCGGCGATTCGTAGCTGGAAAGGCTCCCAACCCGCCGCGGACGGATATCGCTTTGCCCGCCGCGCCCGCTACCTCGGCCGCTGGATCCTTCATTCCGGCTGGTATCCGGATTACAAGGTTCGCCTTTTCGACCGGCGCAAGGGTGAATGGTGCGGAAAGTACGTTCATGAGTCCGTGATAGTAAACGGCCGTGTCGAGACGATGCCGGGTGAAATCCTGCACTACACCTGCGACACGCTCGAGGAACACCCTCAGCGGATCGAGCTTTACACCGATCTGGCAGCGCAGGAAATGCTCGAACGGGGCGAAACTGTCAATTTTTTCCGGCGCTGGTTTGATCCGATATGGGTTTTCTTGCACACTTACTTCTTCCGCCTGGGAGTCCTGGACGGGCACCAGGGGTTTCTAATCGCCGCCATGGCGGCGCGTTACGTCCGCAGAAAATACGCGAAGCTGGCCAGCCGATGCGCTGCCTTCGGCCACGACTCATGACTTCCTCGAGGCCCTTGAAGATCGCTCATGTCGACACAGGCCTGAGTCTGCGCGGCGGCCAGCGCCAGTTGTTGATACTTGCGCAGGGGCTTCGGCAACGAGGTCACGGCCAGATCATCGTCTGCCAGGAAGAGAGCGAACTCGAGGCCTGCGCCCGGAGGGAAGAATTCCCTTTCTTTAGGCTTCCACTCCATGACCCTGGCCATGCGCTCGGAATCCTGCAACTGCGCCAACTTCTGCATGTTGCGCCCTGCGACCTTATTCACGCCCACGACGGACGGGGCCAGACGGTGGCTTGGCTGGCGTCAATGGGAATGCGGGTTCGACGGGTTGCGAGCCGGCGGGTGACATTTCTGCAGCGGCGCCGCTGGACCTTTCGCCTCAAGTATGCCCGCACCTGTGATGCGGTGGTTGCAGTTTCGGATTTCGTCCGTCAGGGGGCGATTCGCTGCGGCATACCGAGCTCAACGATCGAGCTGATTCCCGATGGAATCGAGATCCCGCCAGAACTGCCCTCGCCGGAGGCACGAGCCAAGGCGCGGGCGCGCTGGGGGTTTGCTGAAAATGAATTTGTGATCGGGCAGTTGGGCGCCTTCACGCCCGAAAAGGGGCAGGAGGTAGCTCTTCGAGCATTCCAGCTATTGAGCGAAAGGTTACCGCAAGCACGACTCCTGCTGGCGGGGGAAGGTCCAACCCTGAGAGATCGGGAGATTACTCAGAGGTGCGAAGCGCTCGGCGACCGGGTGCGGCTTTGCGGCGCGATCCATGACCTTGCAGAATTCTTCTCCGCTCTGGACCTGTTCGTCATGCCGTCAAAGTCCGAAGGGCTGGGGTCATCAGCTCTCATGGCCATGTCGTACGGCCTACCAGTGGTGGCCAGCCGGGTGGGCGGTCTTCCGGAGGCGGTGGAGGAAGCCCGCACGGGATGGTTAGTCGAGCCTGCCTCAGCGGCCGCGCTGGCTGAGGCGATTGTGGGCGCAGCGGGCGACCGGGCACGCCTCCAGCAATGGGGGCGAAACGGTCGGGAGCGCGCCCGGCAGTTCTCTGTTGATATAATGGTCGAGCGGACGGAAGCGCTGTACCGCCGCTTGTTATCTGGGTGATCTACAAATCCAGAAGTACAGAACCTGGTGTACATTCGTCAAGTTTTCCATTTCCTGTGGTTCTGTTCCCCCAAGGGGAGCACCTTGAGTAGCCTTGGGTGAAACCCACAGATTGGAAAGCATCAAGTGAAATCCGGCCCTGAAGGGGCCGAACCGCCATCGCCAACCCCTTGCGAGGTTGGGAAGGTTCTTAGGAGATCACCCACCGTGGGCTTTTGCCCACCGCTACTCACGGTCCACCGCTTCGCGGTGAGAGCGAAAAAAGATCCGGTTAATTATGCCTTATGTTGTGGTCACGGTCTTCGGGTTGGTTTTTGGCAGCTTCTTGAACGTGTGCATTGTTCGGCTCCCCCGCCAGCAATCTGTCTTGACGCCGCGGTCCCATTGCCCGCTCTGTAAACATCCCATTCGTTGGTACGACAACATCCCGCTGGTGAGTTATCTTCTCTTGAGAGGCCGCTGCCGGGATTGCCACGCGCGAATTTCCCCGCAGTATGCGGTTGTCGAAGCTCTCACCGCGCTCCTGCTCATTGCCACGTTCCATCGTTTTGGCCTCAGCCCTGAACTCATAAAGTACGCCACGCTGGTGATGATCCTCATCGTTATCGTCTTCACCGACCTGAGGGAGCGGCGGATTCCGCACGCCGCCACCGTTTTCGGCATCGGCCTCGGCGTGGTGCTCAGCTTCTTTATCGCGGTTGACAACCGCCCGGTGGGATGGGTGGCAGAACGGATAGGCCTGTTCCCTCCAGCAACCGTCTTGTCGGTCCTGGGCGCAATTGTGGGCGCGCTTGCGGGAGGCGGATTGTTCTACGCTGTCGGAGAGGCTTTCTACATTTTGGGCGGACGGCAGAAGGAGTACCTGGGTTTCGGCGACGTGATGTTGATGCTCATGGTGGGGAGCTTCCTAGGCGTACCCCTGACAATGCTCACCATCCTATTGGGCTCACTTGCAGGATCGCTCGTCGCTGTGTCAGTCACCCTGGCGGCGCCGCGTTTCCGCGATTACCAGTGGCCTTACGGGACATTCCTTGGAATCGCCGCCATTTACGCGGCCCTCGACGGCGCGCCGCTTCTGGAGGCTTATCTCCACTGGTCTGGCCTGGGAGGTTGAACCACCCGGTATGTGGTAGGTGGTATGTGGCAGCTCGAGACCCCTACATACCACATGCGACCTACGACATACGTCGTTCATTCCGTAATCTTGCTGTAAATATACTCTCGAATCAGCGCCCGGCTGGCCTCCGAGGAGTGGATGAACTCGATCGCGGTTCGGCCGGAGGCCTCTTTCCCCCGGATCTTGCCGGTGACCCTGATGGGCTGCTTAGCGCCCGGTAAATTGAACTCCAACATCACGATCTCGTCAACCACTGCTGAGCCTGAGCTTTCGAGCCCCATGCCGCCTTCACCGATAGTTAGACTGGTCGTATTGGGCCTTTCGTCCTCCCGTTGGATGGCGACGGCGGTGCGGTAAGGAAGGCGCGCGTACCGCCGTCGTTCCGCCAGCATGGCCCCGCGCGCCGTGCGGAAGATGGCGTAGATCTTTTCGCGAGATATTGGCTTGCCAATGAAGAAGGTCGCTCCGGCTTTAAATGCCCGGCGCATGGTATCGACGTCGTCCGTGCCGGTTAGCATGATGATGGGAGCGAACTGATTAGGCGGAGTGGAGCGAATTTTCCGGGCTAGCTCGAAGCCATCCAGATTCGGCATGGCGACGTCCAGCATGATCCCATCGAACTTCTCGGTTTCCAGGATTAAAGCGGCTTCTCGACTATCCGAGGATGTGCGCACCTCTACTCCCAAGGGTTCGACCAAGCTCTTCACCAATCGGCAGATTTGCGGTTCGTCGTCTACGAGGAGAATTTTCATGATCGGTCCAATACCGTATGTGGTAGAGGGTGGGTCGTAGGCGGGAGCGCCCTACATACCAGGTACCACATACACACTGCGCGTCCCCAGCTACCACCTACCACGTTCCATATACCACATACCGGGCTTCATCGCTCGAGCCAATTCACTAAATTCGTGAATATTTTGAGCCCGTCCTGCGAATAATGTGCCGGCAAAGACACTCGCTCCGGATGGGGCATCAGGCCCAAAACCAAGCCCGTCTCGTCAGTCACTCCGGCAACTGCTCCCGGCGCCCCGTTGGGGTTACTGGGATATTCCATAGTGGGACGCCCCTGGGGGTCGGTATAGCGGAAGACCACCCGCGTAGCCGTGCCGGCGGCATCGCAAAACAGTGCACGGCCTTCGCCGTGGGCAGTTGGCATCTCCAGAATCTCGCCTGTCAGACCCTCAGTCCAAACGCACTTTTCCGCTGAAACCAGAAGCCGGATTTTCCGGTCCTCAAAATGAGCACACTGGTTCTCCAGGAGGGCCATCCTGCGCTCCCCCGGGGCGCGGCCTGGGAGAATCCCCGATTCGGTCAAAACCTGAAAACCGTTGCAGATGCCCAGCAAGGGCTTCCGGGCTTCTAGGAACTCTTCCAGTTGCTGGCGCAAACAGGCCACCAACATCGTAGCAAAAATGCGCCCCGCTCCCAAGTGGTCCCCATAGGAGAAACCACCGGGAATGACCGCCGCCTGGTAGTCGCGAAGCCGCGCCCGGCCATCCAGCAGGTCCCGCAGCAGAACAAGAGCGGTCTTCCCACCCGCGAATTCGATGGCGGCCGCGGTCTCTTCATGGCAGTTGGTACCTGGGCTGTAAAGGATGGCAGTGACGCCCCGACTCATTCGATGACCTCCCGAAACGTTTTAGCCCACACTTCCGCGAGGGCCGCCGTGGCTTCCTGCCAAACCACTTTCTGCTGGTCAAGAAGCATCAACTGCGGGTCCGGTAGTACTTCTCCTATGACCCGGTAAGGCACGTCGCCCAACTGTCCATCCAGATTGAATGCGGCGGGCACCTCGAGCAGGACCGAACCGATGAATTCACCGAAAACCGCGCCGTCTTTCCGGCCCGCTGGCGATGGTAGGGGCACGCCATGGCGTGCTCCTACACCAGCAGAAAATGCCTCGAGGGTAATTCGAGCCCCGTATCCCGAACCCCAGGCGGCCTCAAAAAGGCGCAACAGAATTCCGCCCTCGGCAATCGCGGAGGCCGACACATAACCGTCCTGCTCGCGCAACCCTCGAAGCGCTTCCCAAAGCGACCGGATCGAACTTGCGTCGTAAGCATCGAAGAGGCGGTCGCCGCGCTGCCCGCAACTATCGGCGTAAACGCTGCCGCCCAGCGCCTGGCCATCAGACCGCCCGACGAGGACGAGACGATTACCAGGCCGCTTGAAATCCTTGCTCACCACTTTCCTCACCTCGGGTAAACGCCCCATGGCCGCCACAACCAGCGTAGGCGGTACATCGATCCGGCGGCCCTCAGTTTCGAATGTCCCGGAGCTTGAGTCCTTACCCGAAATGAAGGGAACTCCCAGGGCCACCGACATGTCAGCGATGGTCTCAACCATGGCGCGCAAATCCCAAGCGATTTCCGGACGCACGCGCGGGGTGTAGAAGTTGTCACAAAGAACCATCTGCCGGTAGTCCGCGCCGGCGGCCACCGCCTTGGTGATAGCCTCAATGATCATCAGACGCGCCAAGCCCGCCGGGTCGATTTCCCCATAAAAAGGATTGAAAGCTAAAGTGGTGATCAAACCGTAAGGTTTGCCGCGCAAGGGCGCCGAAACATAAACATTGGTCGGCATCCGATGATTCTTGCCGCCATATGGTCCCACGGCAGTTCGTCCCTGCACCGTTGTATCAAAACGGCAACCGGCGGCGCTCTGGTCAGCGCAGTGGTAGTGTCCAAGCACGCCCCGAATGGCGGCGGCCCACTCCGCTTGCGTGTGCGGCTCGGAAATGCGCAAGGGTTGGAGGTCTCGCTGCGGCCGGGCCACCTGTAGCGGGTCGATGGGGCAGGCTTCCCAAAGGAAGGCCATCTCCAGATCTACAACCTTCTGGCCGCGCCAAATTGCCTCCAGGCGACCGGTGTTGGTAAAGTGGCCGAGGACTGAATACCCCACCTCGTAGCGCTCGAGAATACCGCGGGCCTCCGCCACTTTCTCCGGCGGCACGGCGAGCAGCATGCGTTCCTGCGATTCCGAGAGCAGGATTTCCCAGGCGGTCAGGCTCTTGTCCTTTAACGGTACAGCGTCGAGGTCGATGTGCACCCCTGTCTCGGAGCCCATTTCGCCCACGGCGCAGGAGATGCCCCCTGCTCCCAGGTCCGTAATTGCCCGAATGCACTCCCGGTCGCGCAAAACAGGGATGGCCGAGGTGAACTTGCGCTCCGTGATCGGGTGACCGATTTGCACCGCGGCCGATTCTTTCTGCAAGGTCTCGCCGGTCATACCTGTGGAACTGGCAGTGGCCCCATGTATCCCGTCCCTGCCGGTCTCACCGCCGATCAGTAAAGCCACATCGCCGGGACGGGGAGGGTCCTTGAGAGCGTATTTCCTGGGGATCAATCCCACAGAATGCCCCAGGGCAAAGCACTTGGCGTAGCCGGGATGGATGCGGTAAACCGGGTGCATCATGGGAATGCCCATCGGGTTCGTGTAATAGGCGGTGGCCCTGATCGCTTCCGAGACAATCAACTGCGGGTGTAAAGCCCCGGAGGGAACTTCCGAAATACCGGGGTCCATGGTTCCCATCACGGTGGTGCCGCCAATGGGATAGCCCCCCTTGCCAAATCCCAGCGTGTCGCGGATCACGCCGCCGTGCTTCGTCGCAATGCCCCCAAAAGGTGCAATCGAGCTGGGAAAGTTATGGGTTTCACCTTTGATGGTCACCACCCAGTCATCATAGAATTCCATGCCCCCGGCGTTGTCTTTGAAGGATGACATAACCAAAGGGTGGTTGATTCGCGCCGTCGCTTCACTCAACCTTTTCAGGAGTCCGAGGCTTTTCCAGGTGGTGTGGTAGCAGTGATCACTCCACGATTGCACCAGGATTTCGATCTCGGCATCCGTATGCGGCCGGCCCTGAGCCTTCTCCTGTGCTTGGAGGGTTTGCATCTGGGAAAGTGGCGCGTACCACGACCGGGCCTTGGAAAGGGCAAGCAGTTCCTCATCGCTCAAATCCAGGAAAGAAATCGTCGCCACAGGATCGGGATTCCCCGTGGGGCGAAGCGTGGCAAGGACTTCGTTGGGCTCGCGGATGCGCTCCACGACGTGGTTGTAAAGGAAGCGGGCGGCAATGGCCCGCGCCTCGGATTCATCCAGGCCCCAGAACTGGTAGCGCCTGCTGAGCCGCGCAAATTGCAGGCCGGTTTCGCCCAGGGCTCGCGCCCCGGCCAAAATAGAGGGCGTTTCCGGGTCGGTCACGGCAGGCCGATAAGCAATTTCAATAACCGGCCCCAGGCCGGGGTCAAGTTGTGAGCGTTCCGCCGAGGCCTGATAAAGCGGATTCACCAGCAGCGGCATCAGCCGGTCGAGGTCTACCGAACCCTCCAGCCAGAAGACGCGTTCGATCACCAAATTCTCCAGTTGGGGGTAACCCCGCCGGTGAAAGAAGCTAAGCCAGCTACGGGCCTCGGGGTCATCTTTCGAAAGTGTGTAAACGCTCTGAATCGCCATCGTTGCCTCGGGCGCGGTTTGCCCCAGTCTTACCGCTTCCTGATCACCCCCCCGCCACCTCGCCCCGAGCTGAGTACGGGAAGCCGCGCGCCACTGGATGCCCCGTGGCGCTGACCTTTAGGCCAGCACGTGCCGACCTAAAGGTCGGCGCTACCAGAAGAAATAAGCTGCTCATTATATCCGGGATGCCGTTGGTTGTCTCTACTCTGGCAGCGCAACTTCAATCGGCGCGCTGAGCACCAAGTTTCCCCAAGCAACGCGCATAGTGACACGCTTGAGGTCATCTTTTGGATATGACAGCGTGATGGTCAGTTTCTCTGTCGGCGTGTCAGCCTTGGTAGTGGACATCACCGCCTCGAATTGCACTGGCACTTTCTCAATTTGAAAGGCGTCAAGTCGTGCTTTCCGAACCCTGGCCGGGTCAATGAAAACCAAGCTCCACTCGGAGCCTTCTTCGGAGCGATGCAGGCCGAGGTAATAGGAGCCCACCGCGATCTTTTTCCCGCTAATTGACAAGGGAAGCTGCGTATCCAGAACGGTCCAAAAGTTGCTCCCCATCCGCCAGATTTTTCCCCTGGTCATGACGTCGAACTTGGCGGAGTCATCGTACTCTTTTTTCCAGACGGGCCGGCCGTAATCGATGGCCACTTGCCCGGCGGCGACATGGGCTTGCGTATTCCAGTAGAGCACTCGCGCCGAGGCCCGATCATCCGGCGTGCCGCCCTCCGCCACGATCTTAGGCCCTTGCTCCTGCCCATTCGCATTCAACAAAAAGAGCAGCATCACGCCGGTCAGCAGTGAGTGGATCTTCATCGTTTTTCTCCTTAGAAGAAGAGTTCTGGAGAGACTTGGAAACGTTCGCTCAAGCGCCTGATGTGATCTTTGTTAAACTCGCGCTTGCCGCTCAATACTTCGGACACAATACTTGGCGTCCCGAACACGTCCACGAGGTCCTTCTGCTTGAGGCCGTGCTGGTCCATCAAGAAGCGCAACACCTCGAGTGGCTTGGCGCGCGGTAATTTGTACTGCCTTTCCTCGAAATCCTCGATAAGCAGCGTTAGAAGTTCCGCCAGTTCCTTCTCGGCTTGGCTCAGTGTTTTGCTCCGCCGGTCCAGATCATAAAGAACCTCCGTGTAGGCGTCGTTTTCCTTCTCATTGCGAATGACCTTGGGGGGGATTTTTCTGAGGAGGGCGCTATATTCCGGGCTTGCGGTGACAGTGCTCATTTTCGCCAACCTTTCTTGCTGTACTCGGCATGAGTCAGCACATTGCGCAGGAAGATCCTTCCTGTTTGATAATTGATCTCGGTAATCAGCCGGTAAGCATTGCCCTTGATATTAAAGATAGTGAATTCTTCCACTGTGTCCGCCGTGGGGAAAACCCGCCTTACATCCATCAGGTTCTTCCACTGGGCTTTTTTTGCTACCCGATACCACGCATCTAAAGGTCCACCGAGATCTCTGTGATCCTCCTCCGCCTCGAGTAATTTTCTGCGCGTGATGACGTGCAATCTCGACCTCTCCCTCATTACATTCGCAAAATGCGAATCCGTCAAGCGGAATTTCGCAGAATGCGAACTATTTTGATTCCGGTGGGCGGGGCCCAGCCCGGGGGAAGCTTTAGTTGAGGTGAGATTTGCTCTACTTTCAACTTGAGACCTGCAGTGAGAATCAAGATTCGGGTGCCACGAATTCTATTGACTCTGCGCCGGGCCGGGTGGAAAATTTGATTTTGGGGTTACGGGGAGCAGGCTACCCGCAGGTTCGAGGGCCGGTCGGCCCCAGGGCTAATACGTCGCGTCGAGCCATGAAAAACAGGAAACTGAAATTCGGTATAGGTGTGGGCATTATTCTCGCCGTGGCGGGCTGGGAAGCTGTTTCAGGTTTTCAGCAGAGTAAGACCTACTACGTCACGGTGAACGAGCTCACCCAGGGGCGTACCGCGCGGCATCGGATTCGAGTGGGAGGTACGGTCCAGCCTGGCTCAGTTGAACGCCGGGCAGGGAAGCTCACTTTCCGCCTTGCCCAGGACGCCAATTCCATCCCGGTGACTTACGTGGGGACCGACACCCTGCCGGACACCTTCAAGGATGGGGCGCAGGCCATCGTCGATGGAGATTATCTTTCAACCGGCGAGTTTCAGGCGGAGAAGATCCAGGCGAAATGCGCCTCGAAGTATCAGGCGACTTCGGCATCACCAACAGGTGGAACCAAGAATCCTAAGGTTGCGGGCTTGGGCCCGGTAAAGTGACCTATGAACCAACTCGGAAGCCTTAGCCTGGCGGCGGCGCTGGCTTTTGCCGCGTATGCGGTGGTAGCCGGAGCCCTGGGCGGGAAGCTGCGGAGTTTGCGGGTGACTAGGAGCGCCGAGCGGGCCACCCTGGCCTTCTTCGTCATGATCACGCTGGCGGTGGTCGCCCTTGAGTACCTGATCCTCACCGACAAGTTTCATAACGCCTACGTTTCCGAGCACTCCAACCGCGACTTGTTCACTTTTTACAAAGTGGCGGCGCTCTGGGCCGGACAGGAAGGTTCGCTGCTGTTCTGGACGTGGTTGCTTTCGCTTTACAGCGCCTTGGCCATCCTCCTCAACCGCAAGAAAAACCGCCAGCTTATGCCTTACGTGGTTGCGGTGCTGATGGGCACGGGGACCTTCTTTTCTTCCCTGGTGCTTTTTGTGGCCAACCCTTTTCAAGAGCTTTCGCTCATTTCGGCCGCTGGAACGCAGCCCTTCGCCCCGCCGGATGGCAACGGGCTGAATCCTCTTTTGCAATACCATCCCATGGTCATTCACCCTCCCATGCTCTATCTGGGGTACGTGGGCATGGTGGTCCCCTTCGCCTTCGCCATGGCCGCGCTCATCACGCGGCAGTTGGGCGACAACTGGATTCGCACCACGCGCCGCTGGACCATGGTCCCCTGGATGCTCCTCGGCCTGGGCATTCTACTGGGCGGCAATTGGGCTTACGCCGTGCTGGGTTGGGGCGGCTACTGGGCTTGGGACCCGGTGGAGAATGCCTCACTTCTTCCCTGGCTTTCAGGAACGGCCTTCCTGCATTCGGTGATGATTCAGGAAAAGCGCGGGATGCTGAAGGTGTGGAATGTTGTCCTGGTGATCACCACTTTCTTTCTCAGCATCTTCGGAACGTTCCTAACCCGCAGTGGCATTGTTTCTTCCGTGCACGCCTTCGCGCAATCGCGCATCGGACCCTTCTTCGCGGTCTTCCTCTGCGTCATTGTCTTCTTCTCGGTCACGTTACTCTTCCTCCGCCTGGACCATCTTAAGAGTGAGAACAAGCTCGATTCCCTGGTGTCGCGTGAAAGCGGCTTCCTCTTTAACAACTGGATTTTGCTGGCGCTGGTTTTCGCGGTCCTTTGGGGGACGTTGTTCCCGCTAATTTCCAAAGCCGTGCAGGGTGTGACCGTCACTGTGGGTGCTCCATTCTTCAATAAAACGGCTGTCCCTATGGGCCTGCTGCTACTCTTCCTCACTGGCGCGGGCCCGCTGCTGGCCTGGCGGAAGACTTCCTTCCAGAGTCTCAAACGAAATTTCGTTGTGCCCTTGATTATCGCCGGGGCAGCGGGTGTGATTCTGCTCATCGCCGGCGTGCGGCATTTCTATGCCTGGATGACCTTGTTTCTTTCCGCCTTTGTGGCGGCGTGCGTCCTGGGCGAGTTCTGGAAGGGCGCCAGGACGCGCATGAAAACCGCGCGTGAGAATTTTGCGCAGGCTCTTTATAACCTCACTATGCGCAACACGCGGCGCTACGGCGGTTACGTCGTACACCTGGGCGTTGTGGTCCTCTTCATCGGGTTTGCCGGCTTGGCCTTCAATACGCAATCCAAAGGCTTGATGCGAGAGGGCGACCTGCTGCGCGTGAAGGATTACCTGCTGCGTTGCGACGGCCTCGTAAGCGGTGAAACGCCGAATTACGAATACACGCGCGCGCTTATTACTGTCACCAAGGATGGCCACGCATTCACCTCGATGCATCCCGAGAAACGCTTTTACAAGGCCAGCCAGCAGCCGACAAGCTACGTGGCCATTCACCCCACGCTCGCTGAAGACCTTTACGTCGTCCTTGCAGGGCTCGACCAGGATACGGGCAAGGCGGTCATCGAAGTTTTCGTCAACCCTCTGGTCATGTGGGTGTGGATCGGCGGCGTAGTGGTGTTCCTCGGGACGCTCTTGGCGCTCGTCCCCAGCCGGGTGGAACGGGAGATGGCGGAGATCCGCCGGACCCAGCAGGATATTGCGGTGCAGGCAAGCGATGCCATCTAAATGGGCTTCGATCATTCTCGCTGTTGGCCTGGGCGTGACCTCCCTGGCGCGCGCGGACCGCTCTGCGAAGCCGACGGTCGAGTCGATAGGCGACGAGGTAATGTGCCTGTGCGGCTGCGTGGCCACGCTGAACCACTGCCCGCACCGCGACTGCGCAACGGTGGCGGAAGTCCGTGCCATCATCGAAAAGGAAATCGCTGCGGGCAAGGACGAAACCACGATTCTCCAGGACCTGGCAATTCGCTACGGCGTGCAGGTGCTGGCGTCTCCCCCGGGCAAGGGATTCAATCTCACCGCCTGGATTCTTCCCGGAGTAGGGTTGCTCGCCGGCCTATCGTTTGTGGTCATCATCGTGCGGCGTTGGCGGAAACCGTCGCCCGCCGTGGCCGACGCTTCCCCAAAGCCCGTGGACCCGAAGCTGCTCGCGGCGGTGGAAGAAGAAATGAAGGCTTCGGGGTTGGGGGTTAGGGACTAGGGATCGGTTGTTACTATGCTCTTCGCTGTCGGAATATTGATGGTCGCCGGTCTGTCGGCTTTCGTCGCGATACCTTTGCTTGCGGCGGAAGGAGCAGCGGGTGCGAGTTTGCCCGTGGATGTTACTCCGTTCGCTGACTTGAAGCGACGCCGGCTGGTGGTCTACGAAAACCTCAAGGATCTGGAATTCGAATATCAGGCGGGAAAGATCGCCCCCCAAGACTACCAGAGCCTTAAGCAAAACTACCTTGGTGAAGCCGCTGCGCTTATGGCGTCTTCGCAGGGGGCTGAGCAATTAAAAGAAACCGATGCCGTGCTCGAGCGCGAGATCGCCGCGCGCCGTGCGCAGCGCAGAGTCCCACCACCCCAGGATTATGTTTGCCGCCATTGCGGTTACGAGAACCCCCTGCCCGTGAAGTTTTGCGGGGAGTGTGGAATGAGGATTACCAGCCGCTCACGGAAGCGGTGAAACCACAACCCAGGGGTAGATTTGCATTTTTCCCATTTTTCTCACCTTTCTTGCTATATTTTGTTTGGCCCGTAGATTATCCCTCCTATTTACAATGGGTTAAAATGATGGCGGGAGATATAGGGAAAACCCCACAGGTGTATCATTGTGCGACACTCGGCAGCTCCCGCGCCAATGACTAGGCTAGATACAAAGCCTATCGGTGGCTTGAGTCTATTCCCGGATCTCAAAGATTTTCCCTCCCGGGGCTCCTTCTCACATGATAATGTAAACTGGCAGCGGGTGCTGAAGGATGCACTGAATACTGATAACTGACGACTGAGAACTGTTCTATGCGCAACCTCCGCTTGCTCATCGCCTACGACGGAACGGATTTTCATGGCTGGCAGCGCCAGCCGAATGCGCCCACGGTGCAGGAGTGCCTGGAATCGGCCATCGAGAGAATTCTGGACGAAAAGGCGCGGGTTTACGGCTCGGGGCGGACGGACGCCGGGGTGCATGCCGTAAACCAAGTGGCCAACTTCAAAACCGATCGTCCCATTCCCTGCGAGAACCTCCTGAAGGCCTTGAACGATGCTCTTACACCCACGGTGCGCATTAAAGACGTCCGGGAAGTCTCTCGCCAGTTTCACGCCCGCTACGACGTTCGCTCGAAGACATATCGTTACCGGATTCTCCAGGCGGCGGTCTGCTCGCCCTTTCTGTGGCGCTTCGTTTGGCACTATCCGTTTCCACTTGACGCTGAGCGCATGGCCCAGGCGGCGGAACTATTTGAAGGGGAACACGATTTCACCAGCTTCGCGGCCGCCGAGGGGAGGGCTGGGGAAGAGAATTACCCGAATGCTTGCGATGACCGCGAGGAGCCTCGGATGGCGGAAGGGGCGCGCCATGGTCCGCCACCCTGCGTCCCGGAGTCATTCGGCAGGCAAGCCGAAGGCTCCGGGCCACAGGGCGGCGTGCCTCTACGGGTGAATATTGAAACAGCTATGGTGCGCAAAATTTTCACTTCCCGAATTCTCCGCCGTCCCCGGCGATCCATGCTGATCTACGAAGTTACCGGTCAGGGGTTTCTTCACTGCATGGTGCGCAACATGGTGGGCACGCTGGTGGAAGTCGGGCGAGGGAAGTTGGAACCCCGTGACATCATCCGAATTCTCAATGCCCGCGACCGCAGCCTGGCCGGTCCTACGGCTCCGGCCCAAGGGCTGTGCCTGGTGCGAGTCGAGTACTAAAATTGATTCATTGAATCATTGAGCCATTGAGTCATTGGTTCATAGTGTGATTCTGTCATTCTGGGGACTTCACTGTCATTCCTCGCTGCCATGAAAGTGGTTGTGCCGAAGGCACCTTGGAGTGCGGTATCCGTCAGCCGACGGACAGCTACCGCCTTTTCGCCTGGAATTCAAGGCGGTCCCGCACAGCGGGACCGCACTCCAAGGCGCTTCGCGCATTTTCGTGCACGGTGGTGAGCCGAAAGATCATGAAGTCTGCGCTTGGAATGACTGAGTCAATGAAAGATTCAATGAAGCGATTGCCCGACTGTTGACTGTAGGCCGTCAACTTTGCCATGATTCAATAGAGAAATGAATCAATGAATCAATTGCGGGGGGGTGACGTGGCTTTCAAAGTCAAAGAGAAGAAGCCCGGCCAGAGGGCTTGTGATGAGAAAGACGCGAAGGGAGAGCTTTGCGTCGGCCACCTCAAGCGATGGTATTACGACGCTCCCCACCGCCTCTATTCCGCGCCGGAGGAAGAGGAAGCCATCAAGGCATTCGGCAGAGGAGCGGAGGTTTACCGCTGCGAGCGTTGCCACACGCTCTACCGGCCCGTCCTGGCAGACCACTCGACGGCCGGGCAAAAGTACGAGCCGAGGGCTGTGAACCTGCTCGGAGCGTTCAGCGGGAAGAAGCGAGGCGAATTGATTCATTGAGTCATTGGTTCATTGAATCATTGAACCGTTGAAAAATCCAAAACAGCAGCAGATCGAATGAGTCAATGACTCAATGATTCAATGATTCAATCCCTTTGACCACCCGAACAAAAGCGGAGGCTTTCCTAGTGGCGACCACCGCCATTTGGGGGTGCACCTTTGTGGTCGTCAAAGGGGCCCTCGCCGACGCTTCTCCACTGCCCTTCCTGGCGGTGCGGTTTGTGCTGGCGGGCCTTCTCCTGCTGGGGATATTGGGGCGAGGGCGGGTCGAGCGGGGAGCAATCTTTCCCGGTTTTATCTTGGGATTATTCCTTTTTGTGGGATATCTCTTTCAAACATATGGCTTAATCTATACCACGCCCTCGAAAAGCGCCTTCCTCACCGGCTTCAGTGTGATCCTGGTGCCGCTGATCGTGATGCTCGCCGGCTTTAGAAGAACATTCCGTTCCCAGTCATTCCCGCGAAGCTTGTCCTCCGCAGAAGCGGGGGAGCGGGAATCCAGTCAGCTCCCCGCTGAGGTGGACCCCCGCTTGGGCGGAGTTGACGTTAAGGGAGAACATCAGGACGTGCTCGGCCCTGCCAACCTTCTGTGCGCACTCTTGGGACTCGCCGGGATCTACCTCCTGGTGGCCCCCTCAGGCATGGCGACGGTGAACCGGGGAGATCTGCTCACGCTGGCGGGCGCATGTTCTTTTGCGGTTCATATCGTTCTGGTAGGGCACTATACGAAGAAGTTTTCTTTTCTTCATCTCGTCCCGGCGCAGATTCTCGTCGTTGGCATGCTCTCCTCAATGGCCCTCCCGCTGGCCCCGGCGCGAGCCTTCCATTTGACCGCGCGGCTGGTTCTGGCAATCCTGGTGACCGCGGTGCTGGCCACAGGCGTAGCTTTCTCGGTTCAGAATTGGGCGCAACAATATACTCCGGCTGCGCACACCGCCCTGATCTTTGCCCTCGAGCCGGTGTTTGCCGCGCTTTCTTCCCGGCTGCTGACGGAGGAACACTTTGGAAGCAGGGCGCTGGCAGGCTCAGGATTAATTCTGGCGGGCATGGTGGTCTCGGAAATTTGGGGCGTCAGCAGGCCTTCGCCGGTGGAAGGCTAGCTCAGCATTCTCTACCCATTGGGGTGCGATAGAAAGCGCAGGATTTTAGCGCCGCCTGCGAGTCGGAACGGCAGCCCTCTCCCCTCGGGAGAGGGCAACGCTCTGCATCGGATCTTGCATTTTCGATTTTCGAGTTTCGATCTTGCGCAGAGCGAGATTCCTCGCGGAGTTTACCCTGAGCGAACTGCGGAGATCCTTCTCCGTCGGCTGACGGATCAGGATGACAGCGAACGGGCTCGGAATGACAGCGGTGGTTTTAGTTTTTTGCAGCGGCGCGTCCGACGGCTAACGCGTGAAGATTCGCTGCGTGCAACTTTTCCGCCAGGTTTCCCCGGATAGCCTCGACCCAGGCGGCTTCGGGGAAGGGAAGGCACATGCTTAAACAGCCAAGCAGAGCAACGTTGAGGCTGCGCTTTTGGCGCAGGGCGCCTGCCGGAATAGCGTCCGGCGTGATCAGCGTGCCGCCCTCACGCAACTGCCAGCGATTGGGTTCCACTTGATCGGGCGATAGGACTACGAGATAGTCCGCCTCTCCGGCCGGCACCATGGGGCTGTAAACCTTCTCGCCAAACCTGACGTCGCTCGAGACGGAGCCGCCGCGCTGGCTCATGCCGTGGATTTCGCTCTTCTTCACATCGAGTCCGGCGCGGAATGCCACTTCGGCGACGATGTCGGAGGCTTTAAGCACACCCTCACCCCCCAGGCCGGCAATCACGATGTTGGTCACCTTAGTCGCCATACACATCACGCAAACGTGTCATTCCGAGCGCAGCGAGGAATCTCGCTCTGATTTTTTCTTCCGCAGTCCGGCGCAGAGCGAGATTCCTCGCTGCGCTCGGAATGACACCGGATTTGGACACGCTAGTCAGAAAACAGGTTACAAGAATCAGTCTCACCCGCCGCAGCCCGTTCGTACTCCTTGATTTTGCCGGCCGCCAGCAAGCAATTGCGGCGCGCCACAATCACCGTGAGTTCTCCACTGGCAAGGCTGGCAGCTACGAGCTCCTGGAAAGCGGCAGGATTGGTTGTCGGGTCAATCACATGCACTCTGGGAATGCCCAGTGAGCGCGCCAAATCCTCGATGACCACCTTGCCCGTTGGCCGGTGCTCGAGGGTGCGGCCGGTTGCCGGATGTTCCTGCATTCCGGTCATGGCCGTCGTGCCGTTGTCGAGAATAATGACCAGGTGGCCGGTCTGGGGTGGGTTGTAAACCATCTCGACCAGGCCGCTGATCCCGCTATGGATGAAGGTGCTGTCGCCGATCGTACTCACGACACGGCGGGCCTGCTCGGGCGGCAACGCGTGCCTCAGACCCAGCCCCACGCCTATGCTCGCTCCCATGCAGACGCAAGTGTCCACGGCCTCGAAGGGCGGCAGCACCGCCAGCGTGTAACAGCCTATGTCACTGGCCACGATGCAATCCAGATTGCGCAGGGCGCTGAAAACCGAACAGTGAGGGCAACCCTGGCACAGTTGCGGCGCCTTTCCCGGTGGCGGAACCGGTTCGGGTGAAGCGTCGCTGGCAAGAAGGCGCCTCACGCGGTCCACGTTCAATTCGCCAAAGCGGTACTCTTCCGGCTTGCCTTCGGCCTTGAGGCCGGCCGCGCGAACGGCTTCCAGCAGGTAAGGATCTCCCTCCTCGATGACTACGCTACGGGATACGCTCTTTACAAAACTGCGGATGGCCTCTAGTGGAAGTGGGTAAGTCATCCCCAGCTTCAACACCGCAGCCTCCGGCGCCGCTTCGCGAGTGTGCATGAAGGAAATCCCGGAAGTAATAATTCCCAGGGAGTGGTCCCCGTTGATTATCCGGTTCGGCCCCTCGGCCTCGTTCCACTCGAGAATACGCTCGAGCTTTTCTCGCAGCCGGCGATGGGCTGGCCGAGCATAAGCCGGGATCATCACCCGTCCGCGAATGTCTCGGACGAACGTTGCCGGGGAATCCAGCGGCGCTGAGGCGCCCGCCGGGCGGACTACTGTCTTCGAGTGGCAAACGCGCGTCGTGAGCCGGAGGAGCACGGGAATTCCCCATCGCTCAGAGACTTGAAAAGCCAGCAGGGTAAAGTCGTAGGCTTCCTGGGAGTCCGCCGGCTCGAGCATCGGCACACCAGCGGCCACAGCGTAGCGGCGATTGTCCTGTTCATTTTGGCTTGAAGCCATTCCGGGATCGTCAGCCGAGACCACCACCAGGCCACCGCTGACGCCCGTGTAGGCTGCCGTGAAAAGCGGATCGGCGGCCACGTTCAAGCCCACGTGCTTCATAGTGACCAGTGCTCGGGCATTGGTGTAAGCGACGCCCAGCGCCACCTCGAGCGCCACCTTCTCGTTGGGCGCCCACTGCGCGCGACCTCCCAGGTTGGAAAAACTCTCCAGAATTTCCGTCGAGGGTGTACCTGGATACCCGGCGCCCAGAGTGACGTGACCGTCGCGCGCCGCCAAGGCCACCGCCTCGTTCCCGCCCAATAACAGCCGTTCCGCTTCACCCATCCCACGCCTCGTAAACGGTAGATTCTAACCTTGCCGGAGAGCTTAATCAATTGGTATGAATTGAATGTAGCGCTGGCCGTTAGGCCAGCATGTGCCGACCCTTCGCTACGCTCAGGGCAGGCTCTAAAGGTCGGCGCTACGAAACCGGCTGGCGCAGAGCGAAGCTCTGCGGTCCTCAGGGATTGGAAATGCGCGGCAATGCAGAGCTTCGCTCGGCGCCAGGCACAGGGCTTAAAGAGCGGCAGGGACTTCTTGGCTGCCTATTTAGTGAAAAATGGGGATTCAAGCGTGACAAAGGGCGGAGGAATTTTATCAAAAGCATGTGGGAGTTTGCTGCCAGGGTAGTGCTATAATCAGCCTATGTGCCCGCTAAGGGGCGTTGAGAGGTGAGATAAGTATGAGCGCAAGGGGACGTAAGTTCCTCCCGGCGGTCGTCATCGTGGTGACGCTGGGGCTTGGAATCATGATCGGCACGGTTGTTTCACACGGGGTGCGTGCCGCCCGAAGTTCGCCCGGGGCGCTGGACGCCAAACCGCTGCCTGCTCCCTCGCCGGCCGAGTTGTCAAGCACCTTTGCGCAGATTGCCGCGACGTTGGAGCCCGCCGTGGTGAACATTAACACGGAAAGCACGGTGCGCATCGCCCGCCGGCGCTTTCACGCGCCCGATGATTCGCCCTTCGGTGATTTTTTTGAGAAGTTCTTCGAATCGCCGGGCGCCCCGCTGGGGGACCTCAAGCAACAGAGTCTGGGTTCGGGGGTCATTCTGAGTCCGAATGGCTACATCCTGACGAACTATCATGTGGTGACGCAGAGTGGCGAGGATAAGCCCGTGGATAAGATCAGCGTCTCCCTAAGCGGAGATGATGGCTCCAAATACAAGGCGAAGATGATCGGCAGTGATAAATGGACGGACCTGGCGATAGTCAAGATCGAGGCGGCGAAGCCGCTCGCGGCCGCTCCCTTTGGCGATTCCGATGCCATGCGCGTGGGCGATTGGGTGTTGGCCATCGGCAGTCCTTTCGGCCTGGATTCCACCGTAACTGCCGGTATCGTCAGCGCCAAGGGGCGCGACATCGAGGGTGGAGTGCAGGGGCAGTTCAAGCGCTTCATCCAAACCGACGCGGCGATCAATCCCGGCAACAGCGGTGGGCCGCTGGTCAATATGGCGGGGCAGGTGATTGGGATCAACACGGCCATTGCCACGCAACGGGGCAGCTACGATGGCGTGGGCTTTGCCATTCCCTCGAATACGGCTCGAAAAGTCTATAACGCTCTCATCACCACGGGCAGTGTGCGGCGCGGGGCGATTGGTGTTCAGTTCTCCAGCCAGAACAATCCGGCCTTGCTGAGAAGTTTCGGGAGCGATCATGGCATTGTTATCAATACTGTTGAGGCAGGCAGCCCTGCGGAGCGCGCGGGCTTGAAGTACGGCGATGTCATCTTGAGCGTCGAGGGGAAACCTATCAAGAGTGCAGACGAGCTGGTCGGGATCGTCTCAGAGAGCGAAATTGGGAAGAAGCTTCACATGGAATACCTGCGCGACGGAAAACGCCTGACCACGGACGTCGAAGTGGGCGACCGTAACAAGATCATTGCCGGGTTGCACGAAGGTCCGGAAACCCATGGCGAGGAAACTCCCGCGGAGGGAAGCTCCGGCGTCCTGGGCGTAGCAGTGAAGGCCCTCACACAGGACCAGACCCAGGAGCTCATGGCCAAGCTCCATCTGGACCGCGCTCAGGGAATCGTGGTTTCGAACGTCCAGCCGGGCGGATTCGCCTCCGACCTGGGGGTTCAGCACGGCGATATCATTCTGAGCGTAAACCACCATACGGTCGCCTCAATGGAGGACTTTAACCGCATCCAATCTTCCCTGAAATCCGGGGAGGATGTGCTGGTGCTGATTGCACGAGTCAGCGGCCCGCACTCATATACCACCGTGTTCCTTGCGGATCGCCTGCCATAGCGGCGGCGATTTTCTTGGCCTGTCATTCTGAGCCCATTCGCGGTCATCCTGATCCGTCAGCCGACGGAGAAGGATCTGCGTAGTTCGCTCAGGGTAAACTCCGCGAAGAATCTTTGCAGTTGCTTCATTCTGGAACTACGGAGATTCTTCGCTGCGCTCTGAACCGGACGGTTCAGGGCTGCGCTCAGAATGACAGAAAGCGACCGGGAAAACGGAAGTTGAAACACTGGAAAACACAAACCTGGGCAGGACTAGCGCTGCTTGCGGCGCTGCTGTGGGTGTGGCCGCTTCAGGTAGCGGGTGACACCACCAAGCCGCACGCTGGCGCGGGCGCTGCCACAGCGCGGAAGAGCACCCGCACGGGGAAGAAGAAACGCCATTCGACCCTGTCGCAATCTACGCATAAGGCTTCCTCAGCGCGCACCAGTCAATCCCGCGCCACGCGCCGCGTGGCGACGCGCTACCTCTCTAAGGCCCAGCGCGCCGCCGCCGAGCGGCGCCGTCGAGCGCAGTTGCGCCCCTCCCCGGAACGCATTGAAGAAATCCAGCAAGCTCTCGTCAAAGTAGGCTACTTGAGTGAGCAACCGAACGGCCGCTGGGATGAGCAGACGCGCGAGGCTATGCGGCGCTACCAGACCGATCACGGCTTACCGGTGACGGGGCTGCCTGAAGCAAAATCTCTGATGAAGCTCGGCCTTGGCCCGCATGGCTTGCCGCCGGACCTTGATACCACCAGTGCCGCCGCGTCCGGAGCCGCCGCCACCCAACCTCCCGCCACCCCGGAGACCCAGCGCAACCCGCCCGCGTCAGATCCTCAACCTTAAGAGCCGATGTCAGGTGCTAGGTGTCAATTTGCGCCCGCTGTAGCCGGTCGCTGTAATCCACGTAGACGGCTTTCCACTCCGAGTAGAAATCCAGCGCGGCGGTGGCTGCTTCGCGGTGGCCGTTGCCGGTTTGCTTGGTGCCGCCAAAAGGCAGGTGAGTTTCCGCTCCGATGGTTGGAGCGTTGACGTAGAAAATGCCCGTCTCCATATCGCGCATGGCCTGGAAGGCGCGGTTGACGTTTCGGGTGTAGATGGCTGCGGAAAGCCCGTAGACGACTCCGTTCCCGATTTCAATGGCTTCCTCGAGGCTGCCGCAGGGAATAACCGAGACCACGGGACCAAAGATCTCCTCGCGGCAGATTCGCATTTTGGGATCGCCATCGCCGAAAATGGTGGGGCTGTGAAACCAGCCGGCATCGTAGTCGCCGCCAATCAAGCGCTCTCCGCCGCATAGCAGCCTGGCCCCTTCGTTCTTGCCAATCTCCACGTAGGCCTCGACGGTCTTTAATTGGCTCTCGTTGATGAGCGGCCCCATCTGCACCCGCGGATCAAGACCATCGCCGACTTTCAGCGCGCGAGCGCGCGCCACGAACTTCTCCACGAACTCCCTGTAAACCTCCTTATGCACCGCGATGCGGCTGGAGGCGGTGCAGCGCTGCCCGCTGGTCCCGAAGCCGCCCCAGACGGCGCCATCCACGGCGAGGTCCAGGTTAGCGTCCTCCATCACCAGGATGATGTTCTTGCCGCCCATCTCCAGGCAGGAGTGCTTGAAGGTGCCGGCGCAGGCAGCCGCGACTTTTCGCCCAACCTCGGTCGAGCCCGTGAAGGAAACAACCCGGACGTCATCGTGGGTCATCAAAGCCGTTCCAACCTCGGGACCGCTTCCCGTAACCAAGTTCACTACCCCGCGGGGGATTCCGGCCTCTTCCAGCGTTTGAACCAGGTTATACGTGGAGAGCGGGGTGTCTGTGGCGGGCTTGATCACCACCGTGTTGCCGCAGATGAGCGCCGGCATGACTTTCCAGGAGGGTATGGCCATGGGAAAATTCCAGGGCGTCACCAGCGAGCATACCCCGATGGGGCTGCGCACCCACATGCAGAACTTGTTGGGCAACTCGGAAGTGGTGGTCTGCCCGAAGAGCCGGCGGCCCTCGCCGGCCATGTAATAGGTCATGTCGATGGCTTCCTGAACATCGCCGCGTGTTTCCTCGAGCACCTTCCCCATTTCCCGCGTCATCTGCTCGGCGTAGGCTTCCTTGCGCTCCACCAGCATACGCGCCGCCCGGTAGAGAATCTCGCCGCGCTTGGGAGGCGGAGTGAGCCGCCAGAGCTTGTACGCGTCCTTCGCCGCTTGAATGGCGTCGGCCACATCCTGCTGGTTGGACTTCTGGAATACTCCCACCAGTTCGCGCCGGTCTGCGGGATTCAGGTTATCGAAGGTCTGCCCGCTTGCCGACGATACCCACTCACCGTTGATGTAGTTCTTGAACACCTTTGGTGGCGCCATTTTCCTTTTCTCCCCTGAAAGCCGCGAGGGCCGAACGGCAGTGATTCGCGAGTTAAATTAGTTCCCCGAACCGCGCCTGCTGAAAAACTATAACAGACGCTTCCAAGGGCTTCAAGGCGCAGGGCAGGGGAGTGGCCGTTTGCTGACCAACCACCCCCGCCCCTCCTTAACCAAGGAGGGGAGTTCATCCCCCTCCTCAGTTGCGGAGGGGGTAAGGGCGTGGTGGTGGCTAATCCCCCAGCGCTGGGGAGGGCGGTCGTCTACCGAGGGCTGGGGCTTTTCAGACGGAAGCTTGTCTCCGGCCGAGTCTTAATCGAGCTCAAAACGCAAGAGCGGCTCCACCTTGCCGTGACGCCTTCCAAAGCCGGCGGGGCGGGTGAGGGAGTTTTGCACAGGCGTGTCTGATAATATTTCCCGGCGTGCCCCTTGGTTTACATAATATGTTTCCCACAAAACGCTCCAAGATTTCCACAGAAGTCGCGACACGCACCGGAAAACCGAGAATAGAAAATGGAAACTGGAAAATGGAAAGCTGGGATGCCAGTTACCGATTTCGATTTTCCAGTTTTGAATTTCGAGTTTTGATTTTCCGATTTGCGGGTTGCCCGACGCGGCTTGGATATGCTAATTTTAACTCTCATGTCGGCGCGTCGACATAAACATGCCTCTTCGTGAGACGGAAGCCATTGTTCTGAGGACCTACCGGTTAGCGGAAGCTGACAAGATCGCTTCGCTTTTCACACGTCATATGGGGCGCCTGCGGGCGGTGGCTGCCGGAGCCCGCCGCACTAAGAGCCGTTATGGAGCCGCGCTGGAGCCGTTGAGCCACGTTCGGGTATTCATTTTCGAGCGCGAACACCGTGACCTGCTGCGGATGAATTCCGCCGAGCTGATCGAGTCCTTTTTCGATATGCAGAAGGACTACCGGATCCAGCTCGCGGCCCAGTACATCGCGGAAGTGGCCGAGCGCATGATTCCGGAAAGGGAAGCAAACGAACGCTTGTTTCGGCTTTTCCTGGCCGTGCTGCGCAGCTTGAAGCATTCCGGAGAGGTGACGCGACCGCTGCTGTATTTTGACTACTGGATGTTGCGGTTGGCAGGCTTTCTGCCGGATTTCGAGCACTGCCAGAATTGCCAGCGGGCGCTCGGCGAGCAAGGGGGATATTACGGGCCAGGCTCGGAGGGACTGCTCTGCGAATCCTGCCGGGCTGGTGTGGCCGGCCAAAGGATAGCGTCGCAGGTCATCGCCAGCATGCGCGCCGGGTGCCAGAAGCCGCTCGAGCGCTGGATCAGCGAGGAAAAGGCTCCCCCGGGCTGCCGCGAGGCGCGCCGCTTACTCGAGGACTTGATCGAAGTCCACGCCGAACGAAAGTTGGTGACGCGTGCGATGATGGAAGAGGCGGTGTAGGGCAGGTGTCAGGGGTCCGAAGCTGTCAGCTATCAGCCGTCAGCTTTCAGCGGGAACGCGGCGTCAGGAAGGTATCAGGCGCCAGGTTTTCAGGCGCCAGGAGCGCCACAGGCTCCGGGAAAACTTACATTACCTGTCATTCCGAGCGGAGCGAGGAATCTCGCTCGGAGCTTCTTCAAGACAGGGCGAGATTCCTCGCTCCGCTCGGATTGACAGCGTTGCGAGCTGACAACTCAAAATCATGCGATAGACAAGAGCTTATACTTCAGAGATAAATGCCAAAAACAATAAGTAAAACCTTAACTTCAGACGTGTCCCCGCTTACCTTCCAGAACATGATTTTCCGCCTCAGCGAGTTCTGGGCCGGGCAGGGATGTGTTGTGGCCTTGCCTTACGACGTGGAGGTGGGCGCGGGCACGATGTGCCCCGAAACCTTTTTTCGCGTCCTGGGACCCCAACCGTGGCGTGTGGCTTATGTGCAGCCCTCGCGCCGCCCCGCCGACGGCCGCTATGGCGAAAACCCCAACCGTCTGCTCAAACACACCCAGATGCAAGTCATCCTGAAGCCGCCGTCTGCAAATATTCAAGACACTTATCTCGAAAGCCTGCGGGCGGTGGGAATCGACATCCGCCACCACGACATCCGCTTCGAGGAAGACAACTGGGAGGCCCCTACCCTGGGGGCTTGGGGGATCGGCTGGCAAGTTATGCTGGATGGCCTGGAGATCACCCAGTTTACCTACTTCCAGCAATGCGGCGGCGTGGACCTCGAGCCCATCAGCGTCGAGTTGACTTACGGAATGGAGCGCCTGGCGGCCTTTCTGCAAAATCTTGGGGACGTTTACCAGGTGCGCTGGAACGAAACCGTGGCTTATGGCGACATGCGGCGCCCCGAAGAACTCGAGTTGTCCGTTTACGACTTCGAGGCCGCCGACCCGGAAACTTGCCGCAAGCTCCTGGACCTTTATGAGGGCGAAGCCACGCGCCTACTGGGCGGATATGGAAAATCGAAAATCGAGAATCGAACATCGAAAACCTTGGCGAGCTTCGAACTCGATGCAAAAGCAGTACAACGGCCAGCGGACAATTCTTCAGGTGGGCCTTTAACTTTTGGCGATGACCGAAAAGTGCAATTTGAAAAGCCGAATCTGAAAATTGTGCCGAGTTTCGATTTTCGAGCTTCGAATTTCGATGCGGGGGATCGGTTCCCCCTCCGCAAGGTCTATGACCTTACCTTGAAGTGTTCGCACCTGTTCAATATCCTCGACGCGCGGGGGGCCATCAGTGTGACGGAGCGTGTGGCGCTGATCGGGCGTGTGCGCAAACTGGCCTGCGCTGTTGCCGGCATTTATCTCCAGCGGCAAACCGCCCCGGAGGTGAGGGCGTGACAGAGGCGAGCGTCGAAACGCGAAAACCCAAGCCCTCAACTGGCCGAGAGACTGGCAAAAGACCAGGGAAGGCCACGGCGCCGCAGAGGTTGGCGTTCCTTCTGGAAGTGGGCTGCGAGGAGATTCCGGCCCGCTTCCTGCACGATGCCGAAAAGGGCTTGGGCGAGCGCGTTCAAGCGGCGCTAAGAGAAGCGCGGCTGCTGTCCGAGGCAACCGTAAGGGCGGTCCACGACCCGTCGCCCGGCCTCCTGGAGTCATACGGCACGCAGGCCGAAGGCTTTGGGCCGCAGGGCGAACCGCCTCTACAAACCTATTCTACGCCCCGCCGCCTCGTCGTCCATGTTCCTGCCTTGTTAGCTCGACAGCCGGACAAAGTAGAAGAGATTGTGGGACCGCCCGTCAAGGTGGCCGTGGACGCGGCAGGGAAATACACCCGCGCGGCGGAGAGTTTCGCGCAGAAGAATTCCGCCCGCCTGGAAGATTTGGTCCGCACCACTACTCCAAAAGGGGAATATCTGGCGCTGCGGAAAACCACGCAGGGACGGTCTGCCCAGGTGCTCCTGCCGGAGATCTTACCGGCCGCTATCTTAGGCTTGAGCTTTCCCAAGAGCATGTACTGGATGGGGAAGTCCGACCCGCGCTTTGTGCGACCGATCCGCTGGGTGCTGGCAATGCTGGGAGAAGGGAAGGCGGCCGAGGCGGTCAACTTTGAAATCCTGGGCGTCAAGTCCGGTGACTTCACCTATGGACATCGCGTGCCCAGCCAAGGCAGGATTACCGTCAAGGGTTTCAATGATTACCGAGCCAAACTGCGGCGCGCCCAGGTGGAGTTAGAGCGCGACAATCGCCGCCAAGCCATCCAGCATAAATCTAAAGTTTTACTTGAAGATTCTCTGCAACGAATTGACGACCCTGAGCTGGAAGAGTGGATCGTGAACTCGACGGAGTGGCCCTCGGCGATTCGCGGCGGGTTTGATGAGCGCTTCCTGCGCCTGCCGCGCGAGATTCTGATCACCGTGATGCGCGACCACCAGAAGTACTTTGCCGTGGAGAACCGCCAGGGAAAACTCGAGCCCTGCTTCGTGGCCATCCTGAACGTAGATTCCGATGCGCGGGGCTTGATCCGGCAAGGACACGAGCGAGTTCTCCGGGCGCGCTTCCGCGACGCGGAGTTCTTCTGGGACGCCGACCAACGCACGCCCCTGCGCGATCGGCTGCCGCTGCTCGAAAAGGTCACCTACCAGGCCGAACTGGGAAGCCAGGGTAGCTATGCCGACAAGGTCCGGCGGATGGAGGCCATCGCCGAGGAGATCTGCAACACCCTTGAAGGGCAGGGGAAAGCCACAGCCGCGGACAAGGCGCATGCATTGCGGGCCGTCCAGCTCTGCAAGTGCGACTTGACCTCCCAGATGGTGCAGGAATTCACGGAACTCCAGGGCGTAGTGGGCGGCCTCTACGCCCGCGTGCAGGGCGAGTCGCCGGAAGTTGCTGACGCCATCTATGATCATTACTTGCCCCAACGCGCCGAGGACAAGTGCCCGCGGTCGGCGGTGGGCGCGGTAGTCTCGCTGGCGGACAAGATCCATAGCGTCGCGGCGGGCTTCGAGGCGGGTCTCGAGCCGACCGGGTCGGCCGATCCGTTCGCTCTAAGACGGGCTGGAAATGGAATCATCAAGCTCGCAGTCGAAGTTTTGGGGGGCCTCGACCTTACAGCGCTAACCAACCAAATCTTTCACACCCGCGGAGCCGATCCCGGCGTACGAGCCGAGTTGGGCCCTGAAGGACTCAGCCGGAAGGTTGATGATTTCCTGCGTGAACGACTGGAGTTCTACCTCCGGGAGACTGCCGGCCTCCGCTACGACACCGTGCGGGCGGTGCTCAGGCCCACAAGGATTCTTCAGGACCTCGTACCCTCCGCCGCGCTTTCCTGTGCCAGAGCGCTCGAACGAGTGCGCGACAGCGAGGATTTTATGGCGCTCGCCGCGGCGGCGAAGCGGACGCGGAATATCCGCAAATCGGCAGGCGTGGCGTACATCGTGAGCGGGCACCCCGATCCGGCGCTCTTCGTCGAAGGCGCGGAACGCGAGTTGTACGCGGCTTACCAGAGCCTTAGAGAGCGAATCGAGAGGCTGAGCGAGAGCGGCGATTTTCAAGAGGCATTCCGCACCATGGCAACCATCCGGCCGCACGTGGACCGATTTTTCGACAAAGTCCTGGTGATGACGGAAGACGAGGCAGTGCGAAGTAACCGCTTGAAGCTGCTCATGCGGCTAAACGAAGACGTGTTCACGAGTCTGGCCGACTTGGCGGAAATGGTGGTCGAGCGGCGGGCGGGGGGCGAGAATAATGGCGGGGGAAGGCGCTGGGGGGTTCTAAAGACTTAAAGTTTTACTTAAAGTTTCGTCGACGCGTCGACATAGGGAAGAAACGAACCGAGAGGATAGTGCGGAGGGCGGTCCCGCCTCGCCGGACTGCTTTTCCGCCCCAAGCTTGCGCGAGCCGCCCTTGTCGCGCTGACCTATAGGTCAGCACCAACAACATGCCGACCTAAAGGTCGGCGCTACAATGCGGCAGTCCGTCGGTTGACGGAGCGCACTCGAAAGCCTCTGCGGTACTGAGTTCGCCCGGCAGTAGCCCGTTGCAAATGCGCCGCAGTTGCGCGACAATTTTGGGTCATTCGCTCGCTGGCCAGGGAGAACCTGTCACAGTCTCGAAACGACTTTGCGTTCTCAGTTTGCAAGTCTGGACCGAAAACTGAGAACTGAAAACTGATAGCTCAAAGGAGTATTCATGGAAAAATACGTTTATTTCTTCGGGGACGGGAAAGCGGAGGGCCACGGCGCCATGAAAGATGTTCTGGGCGGCAAAGGCGCCGGTTTGGCGGAAATGACCAACGCGGGTCTGCCCGTGCCCCCTGGATTCACAATTGCCACCTCCGGCTGCCGTCTCTACTTCCAAAATGGCAACAAGACGCCCCATTTCATCCTCGAGCAAAAGGACGAGGCGCTGGCAAGACTCGAGAGGCTGCTGGGCCAAAGGCTAGGCGATAAAAATAACCCCTTGCTGGTCTCGGTGCGTTCGGGGGCCAAGTTCTCGATGCCCGGGATGATGGACACGGTCCTGAATCTTGGCATGAATGACGAAGTGGTCGAGGTTTTCGCCGGCAAAACCCACAACCCTCGTTTTGCCTACGACAGCTACCGGCGATTTATCCAGATGTTTGGCAACGTGGTGATGGAGATCCCCAAGCAAAAGTTCGAGCATGTTTTCGACGGGCAAAAGAAGAAAAAGAAAGTGAAGCTCGACACCCAGCTCACCGCGGAAGACCTGAAGCAGGTGATCGCGGACTACAAGCAGGTGGTGCGCAAGGAAGCCGGCAAGAACTTCCCCCAGGACCCCCAAGTCCAACTCAACATGGCCATCGAGGCGGTGTTCCGCTCCTGGTACAACCCGCGAGCCAAAACCTACCGACGCCTGAACAAGATTTCCGACGACCTGGGGACGGCGGTCAACGTCCAGACCATGGTATTCGGCAACCTGGGTGACACCTCGGGGACCGGCGTAGGCTTCACGCGCAACCCGGCCACCGGCGCTAAGGAGTTTTACGGCGAGTTTTTAATGAATGCCCAGGGCGAGGATGTGGTGGCGGGGGTGCGAACGCCCGTGCCTATCAAGGAACTCGAGCAGATTATGCCGGAGGTTTACAACCAGCTTCACGAATTCACCACCCGGCTCGAGCAGCACTACAAGGACGTGCAGGATTTCGAGTTCACCATCCAGGACGGAAAACTCTACATGCTTCAGACCCGCAACGGGAAGCGCACGGGGCCGGCGGCGGTGCGAATCGCGGTGGAGATGGCTCAGGAAGGCCTGCTGACGCCCAGGGAGGCGCTGCTGCGCGTCGAACCCGAGCAGCTCAACCAGTTGCTCCACCCGGTGCTCGACGAATCCAAGTCTCTGAATGTTCTTGCCACGGGGCTGCCGGCGTCTCCGGGCGCTGCGGTGGGGCGCGTGGTGTTCACCGCCGACGATGCGGTGGCGAAAGGGAAGACCCAGCCGGTGATCCTGGTGCGTGGCGAGACCGTCCCGGACGATATCCACGGCATGGAAGTGGCGGCGGGCATTCTCACTTCTCGCGGTGGCATGACCTCCCACGCCGCCGTGGTAACGCGCGGCATGGGCAAACCCTGCGTCGCCGGTTGCGGCGCGGCGGACGTGGACGAGAAAAACAAGCAGCTCAAGATCGGCAGCCTGGTCCTCAAGGAAGGCGACTGGATTTCGCTGGATGGAACGACAGGGCGGGTGATCCAGGGCAAGTGCGACCTGGTCGAACCGGATCCAAAGAGCGGGGTTTTTGCCGAGTTCATGGAGTGGGCCGACGAGGAGCGCCAGCTCGGCGTGCGCGCTAACGCTGACATCCCGCGCGACGCTCTGGCCGCCGTCCACTTTGGCGCCGAGGGCATAGGCCTCTGCCGGACCGAGCATATGTTCTTCGCCAAGGAGCGGCTGCCGCACGTGCAACGCATGATTATGGCGTGCAAAGAGACCGCGGATGCAAAAGAGGCTGCTGCCTATGCGAAGGAGCGCCGCGCTGCTTTGGCCAAGCTGCTTCCCATGCAGCGCAAAGACTTTTACGGGTTGTTCAAGGCCATGGCGGGGCTGCCCGTCACTATCCGCACCCTCGATCCGCCCCTGCACGAGTTTTTGCCCAAGCGGGAAGAGCTGATGGTGGAGATTGCGACTCTGGAGGCGAAAGGAAAGAAGGGAGCTAAGCTCAATCAGCTCAGAAAGTTGCTGGACGTAGTTGAAGGTTTACATGAATTCAATCCTATGCTGGGTTTGCGTGGGTGCCGGCTGGGAATCATGTACCCCGAGATAACGGAGATGCAAGCGCGGGCAATATTCGAAGCGGCGTGCGATTGCAAGAAGCGAGGAATCGAGGCGAGACCCGAGGTGATGATTCCGCTGGTCGGGGAGGTGAAGGAACTCGAACTTCAGAAGGAGATCGTAGATCGTGTGGCCAGCGAAGTATTTGCCAAGAAGGAGGTCAAGGTGGAGTACCTTGTCGGAACCATGATCGAGTTGCCCGCCGCCGCGCTCTCTGCCGCGGAGATTGCCCAGCAAGCGGAGTTCTTCAGCTTCGGCACCAACGACCTCACGCAGACTACTTTTGGACTCTCCCGCGACGACTGCGGCAAGATCATCAACGCTTACGTTAAGCAGAAGATCTGGCCCGCGGACCCGTTTGCGGTGCTCGACCCGAAGCGCGTGGGCAGGTTGCTGAAACTCGCCACGGCGGAAGGGCGGGGAACGCGCGGCAACTTGAAGGTCGGCATCTGCGGCGAGCATGGTGGCGATCCGGCTTCGATCGAGGTGTGCGCCGAGGCAGGGCTGAATTACGTTAGCTGCTCGCCCTACCGTGTGCCCATCGCGCGCTTGGCGGCCGCTCAGGCGGCGGTGAAAAGACAGGAGGCGATGGCCTACACAACAGCGTAGAGGCAGGTTTCAGGTGTCAGGTGCCAGGTGTCAGGGTATTCGCCGCTGGGAGCAGTTGCTATTGGCGAGACGCCAGCATTGTAAGTCCCAGTGATCCGCTTGAAAGCTGCGCTAGAAAAAGAGGCACGAGCGGCAAAGCTGTGGCGAGGTGGCATCCACAGAGACGATCAAAGGCCTAATCGTAGTAAGCGTGTTTTTAGAGCTCCGTAACGGTTAGTTCATGTAATACCTTAAGTGTTTATGAATCTGGCGTCTGAATTCCGATTTTTGGAACCCGGCACCTGAAACCTGGTACCTGAAACCTGCCCTTCTGAATGTCGGCGCGTCGACAACATGAATTGTGCACCCCAACGCTTAACAGGCGAAAGTTCATCACCGCTTTTGGAGTAGCACTCGGGCTCTGGAATCTCTCTCCTCGAATGGGTGGCGGAGGAGTGCCCTCCCTTGCTGGGGGGCTTGCCCAGGCTGCTCCTCACACCTTTGGTTACGCGGGCGAGCATTTCCTTCTGGACGGCAAACCGTTCGTGATCATTTCGGGGGAAATGCACTACCCGCGCGTCCCGCGGCCCTACTGGCGCGACCGCATGCGCAAAATGCGCGCCCTGGGTTTGAACACGCTCTGCACCTACGTCTTCTGGAACTTGCACGAGCCCGAGCCGGGCCAATTTGACTTTACAGCTCACCTCGATATCGCAGACTACATCCGCACGGCGCAGGAAGAGGGTATGGGTGATTCTGCGCCCGGGTCCGTACATTTGTTCGGAGTGGGATTTTGGCGGTCTTCCTTCCTGGCTCTGGTCGGCCCCGGGCCTCAGGGTTCGCACGACCGACCCGCGTTTCCTCGCGAGGGCGGCAGAATATTTGAAGCGGCTGGGCGAACAACTGGCGCCCTTGCAAATCACGCTCGGCGGCCCGATCATCATGGTGCAGGTCGAGAATGAGTACGGGTCTTTCGGCAACGACCACCATTATATGGATGGCGTGCGCAGAGCGATCCGCGACGCCGGTTTCGAAGTGACTCTTTACACCGCCGACGGGCCGGACAAAGCCAACCTGGAAGGGGGCACATTGCCGGACCTGCCCGCCGCGATTAACTTCGGCCAGGGAGTTCCTTCAGTGGAGTTTGCTAAGTTTGCCCGCTTCAGGCAAGGGGTTCCGCGCATGTGCGGGGAATACTGGGCGGGCTGGTTTGACCATTGGGGAGAAAAACATCATGTCACTTCCCCGGCAGGGGCCGTGCAGGGGTTGGACTGGATGCTGTCGCGCGGAATTTCCGTCAACCTCTACATGTTTCACGGCGGCACGAACTGGGGCTTCATGAGCGGGGCGAACTTTGATGGAAGCTATCAGCCGGATATCTCCAGTTACGACTACGATGCGCTGCTCGACGAGGCGGGCCGGCCAACCAGGAAGTTCTTCCTTATGCGAGAGACGATCAAGCAATACCTCCCTGCGGGTGTGCAGTTGCCCAATATGCCTGCCCCTTTGCCCATGATTGAGATTCCACGCTTTGAGTTGAGGGAGGCGGCGGCGCTGTCCGGCCTGCTGGGCAAGCCGATCCTTTCCCAACACCCGAAAACTATGGAGGCTCTGGGGCAGCGGTACGGATTGGTTCTTTATCGCAAGAGAATTGCGCAGCGAACCCGAGGACGGCTTGAGATTAAGGAGGCCAGGGACTACGCAGTCGTCCTTCAGGGGACTCGCAAGCTGGGCGTGCTGGACCGCCGTCTCAAGCAGGAATCACTGGAGGTGGACCTCGAAAGTGGCGAGCCACTCGATATTCTGGTGGAGAACATGGGCCGCGTCAATTTTGGCCCGCGCCTGGTGGATGACCGGAAGGGAATCGTTGGACAGGTTACGCTTGCCGGGTCGGCTTTGACCGGATGGGAAAATTATCCTCTGCCCATGACAGACCTTTCTGGGCTGAGCTTTTCCACCTCCAAGGTGATGGGACCTGCCTTTTTGCGAG
>Ga0315282_10002300_pt1 | contig 35382 bp, 36 predicted proteins | sample YL17G07_20_MG_FD_203693 | JGI IMG/M metagenome (GOLD analysis project Ga0315282, IMG submission 203693) | Sediment microbial communities from Yellowstone Lake, YNP, Wyoming, USA - YL17G07_20 | ecosystem: Environmental > Aquatic > Freshwater > Lake > Sediment | place: USA: Wyoming | collected...
AGGCCAGGAGGAGAAGCGTTGCCTCGTCCTCCGGCGTGAAGTTGCCGGTGCGCTTGTTCAGAAGTTCCAGCACCCCCAGCACATCCCCGCGTTGGCTCTTGATGGGGACGCACAGGATCGTGCGGGTGCGATAGCCGGTCGCCTCGTCAACGCCCCGGTAGAAGCGGGGGTCGGCGTAGGCGTTGTCCACCACGATGGATTCGCCGGTGGCCGCCACCAGCCCGGCCACCCCCTGATGTAGCTTCAGGCGGATGGCCTTGCCCGGAAGCCCCATGGCCATGCTGGTGTGCAGGTCGCCCGCCTCCCTGTCCAGCACGTACAGCGACCCCCGCTCCGCCTCCAGCAGCGAACACGTCTGCCGCGTGACCAGGTCGATCAGGCCTCCGAGATCCGTCTCGGCGTTGGCCAACCGGCCGATGTCCAGGACTCCCCGCAGCCGTTCCGCTGAGATCGCAGATGGCATGCCCGCCCTCCACCCCTTCCGCGCGGCGACCCGGGCAGCAGACACCCTGCCTGGGCCGACGGCCCGATCTACCGGTAGAATTCCGCGCGATCCGTCGCAATTACCTCGACGGTGGTGCGCCGGCCCTTGCGCAGGATGCTGAAGGAGAGCGGCGCCCCCGCCTCGTGCTTCCACATCTCCTGGTACAGCTCCGGCCGCGTCTCCACCTCGCGCAAGTTGACCGCCACGATCACGTCCCCCCGCGGATCCCGGAGCGGGAGGCCGGTGCCTCCGGGACCACCCCCGCCACCACGATCCCCGACTCCGTCGGCTGGGCGAAGAATCCGACCCAGGCTCGCCGCGGGCCGGTCGCGGACCGGGATGGAGAGCACGGCGATCCCGCTCTCGAAATCCTGCGCCACGATCTCCGCCGGGAATCTGCGGCCGTCGGGGAACGTGGCCTCGATCTCCTGGCCCCCCATGACCACATAGGTCACCGTCAGGAGGAGCCCCTGCGGGTCCACCAGGGCGGCGGTGCCCATGCGCTCGTCCCCCAGGACGGGGACCGAGGCATGCTGGCTGGGGACGCGGACGTGGAGCGTGAGGGTCACCGGGACCAAGGCTCGGACCAGGCCGACGAGGGCGTCCATGAGTAGTGGGGCGTGCGGGTGTACGCGATTCGGAACCCCGCCGGAAGCGGGGGCAGCGGCCAGATCAGTGGGGGCGCCCGCGGGAGCGCTCGCCGCTGGCCAGGGCCATGTCCACGGTGTTCGCCAGCGTGCTCTTCCGGTAGGGCTTCGTGAGGCAGGCCACGGCCCCCGCGTCGAAGGCCTTCCGGTTGAGGTGGGGATCGCTGCTGGCGGTGAGCATGATCACGGGGATGTCCCGCGTCGTCGGATCCGCCTTCAACAGCCGGCACACCTCGTATCCGTCCATCTTCGGCATCATGACGTCGAGGATGATGACGGCCGGCTGCTCGGCCTGGGCCCGCCGGATGCCCGACGGGCCGTCCTTGGCGCTGATGACCTCCAGGTCGCTTCGATCCAGCGTGAGGGCGTGCGTCGCCAGGACGCACAAGTCCTCCTCGTCGTCGATGATCAGGATCTTCTTCTTCGACGATTCCTTGGTCTCAGTCATGTCGCCACACTCTAGGGAGCTAAGGCCCTGGACGCTTCTTCCGGCGGCGGCGGATCAGGACGCCAGCGATGCTCTCCGCATCATCGCGATCGGCACGCCGGGCGGCGTGCCGTTCACCAGAATGCTCCGGCCACTTCGGCGGCTGTGTCCGCGGGCCCGCACCGGAACCCTGCCATCCCCCGCGCCCCGGCCGTCCAGAGATCGGAATCGGCCTCAGTGTCCCGCATGCTCCAGGAACCGCTCGGCATCCATGGCGGCCATGCAGCCGGACCCGGCCGCGGTGATCGCCTGCCGGTACACCCGGTCCTGCACATCGCCGGCCGCGAACACGCCGGGGACGCTAGTCCTGGTCCCCTCGTGCGTTTTGATGTAGCCGACCTCGTCCATCTCCAGGAGGCCACGGAAGATCTGCGTGTTGGGGGTGTGCCCGATGGCGATGAAGACCCCCTCCACCGGCCGCTCCGTGACAGCCGAGGTCTTGAGGTTCCTGATCCGGACGCCCGTCACCTTGCCCTGGTTCACGTCCAGGATCTCGTCCGGGACCGAGTCCCAGGTGAAGTCGATCTTGGGGTTTTTGAAGGCCTTGTCCTGCATGATCTTGGAGGCCCGCAGCTTGTCCCGGCGGTGCACCACGGTCACGCGCTTGGCGAACTTGGTCAGGAAGATCGCCTCCTCCATGGCCGAGTCGCCGCCGCCGACGACGAGGATCTCCTGGTCCTGGAAGAAGAAGCCGTCGCACGTGGCGCAGGTGGAGACCCCGTGGCCCATCAGTTTCCGCTCCGACTCCAGGCCCAGGAGCCTGGCCGAGGCCCCCGTGGCGATGATGAGCCCCTGGCACTCCTCCACGGCCCCGTCGATGGTGATCCGGAACGGCCGCCGGCTGAGGTCCGCCGCCGTGGCGCTGCCGCCCCGGAAGCCGGCGCCGAAGCGCTCTGCCTGCTTCCGCATGGAAGCGATCAAGTCCGGACCCATGAGCCCATCGGGGAAGCCGGGGAAGTTCTCCACCATGGTGGTCAGGGTGAGCTGTCCGCCGGCCTCGTGCCCGTCCACCACCAGCGGTTGGAGACGGGCCCGGGCCGAGTAGAGCGCCGCCGTCAGTCCCGCCGGCCCGGATCCCAGGATGATGATCGGGTGCATCGTTCAAAACTCCTTCCGGGGGCTCCTGGATCCTTCGCAATCCCGCCGGGGGCTAGTATATCCCACGAATCCTTCCCCAGCGCTCTTTCAATGTCTCCAGGGTGAAGTCGGGCGACTGGCACAATTCGACGATCTGCCGATCCTGCCGCTCCAGCCGCGCCGCGGCCGACGCCACCTCGGCGGCGATGGACGACGGGATGGTGGTGACCCCGTGCTTGTCCCCGTGGAGCAGGTCCCCCGGGCTGACCGTGAGGCCCCCCACCCGCACCGGAATGCCGAAGTCCACCAGGTGGACGTAGGCGTGCGACACCAGCACGTGGGCCGCGAACGCGTGCAGTCCGAGATCATGCATCACGTCCAGGTCCCGCACGCCGCCGTCGGTAACCATCCCCGCGCATCCCAGCGCCTTCTGGATGTTGGCGGTCTGCTCGTCCCAGTACGCGCCCTTGACCACGCGGTCCAGATCCTGGAAGACCATTACGCGCGGCTTCGGGATCTCCTGCAGGTAGTCCCACCAATCCAGGCGGGAGACCTGGTGTCCCTCGACGGGAGGCTCGTCCGCCACGATCCGGGCCGTCGCCGCGTAGCCGACCATGACCCCCAGGTCCGGGAAGAGGCAGCGGATGTCCGAGGTCATGAATCCCTCGTTCCGCGGTCGCACGTTGAAGGTCTCGATGGCGTTGCAGACGGCGGGCGTGCTGATCTTCCGCAGCGCCTCCAGCTCCTTGGCCAACAGGCTGATGGCCATCTGGTACCTCCCCAATGGTGTGAGGGAAGGGGCCGCTTCCCCGTCTCCGATGGGCCCCGGTCCGCCTGTGGCGGACGGGCCTAGGGTCGCGCGTCCCGGAGCGCCGCCGCCGTCTTCGCCACCGCCTCGTCCAACGCCGCCCGCAGGCCGCGGCTCAGCGCCTCGACCGTCCCCTCCGGGTTGCGGACCTCGACCCGGACACGCTGGCTCGCCACCTCGCGCAACAGGCTCCGCCCGTCCCGGTCCAGGAGCTCATACTCCAGCTCCACCAAGCCGTACCAGGCGTCCCCCTCGTCCAGCTCTTCGAAGCGCCGCAGCCGCGGCTCCAGCCGGTAGGCCGGCGCCTCGCCCTGGCGCCACGACACCACGCGCTGGAAGTGCCCGCTCCTCGCGAACTGGTCGAAGAGCCGGTCGTTCACCATGTCCACGGGCGGCGACTCCCATCGCTCACGGACGTAATACTGCACCTGGTACGGCGAGGTCCGGTAGATGATCCGCTCCTGATGGTACGGCTCGGGGGCGCGGAGGCGCATGATCCCCAGTGTCAGGGGCAGCGGGCTGCTTCCCGACGGGCCGGGCAGGGGATACTCCACCCGGAAGTAGCGCATGTCGGGAGCCGCGGCGCAGGCCGCCAAGAAGACCAACCCGGCCGCAATCCCCCCGAGGATCAGCGGCCCCCGGACGATCGTCCCACGCCCCAAAGATCTGGGGGTCCGCATCACTTCCGCGCCTCCTTCGGGGGACGGGAATCCATCCCGGGCTTCTCCGGCTGGTCGGCCGGGAAGAACGCGCTCCAGGGCCGCTCCTTCAATGACTGGGTCAGCTCGCGGAGATTCTGGCTGCTGCGCCTGAGGTTCGCCAGCGTCTCCTCCAGGGCGTCGCTGTTGTCCAGCACGGTGCGATCCACATGGCTCAGGGTCTGGTCCACGCCCTGGAGCGTCCGCTCCATGCGGCCGAGTAGGCTCCCCGCTCCCTCCAGGTCCCCCTTGAGCAGTCGCACCGCCTCGCGGAGATCGTCCCGGTTCTCCCCCACCAGCCCCTGCACCGCATCCATGGTCGCATCCATCCGCCGGGTGGCGGCGGTCAGATTCTCCAGCACCGCCCGGACCGATCCGCTGCTGTCCCGGACCGCTTGGTCGAGGTTGGCTAGGATCGTCTCCACGCGCTCGCGGTTGGCTGGGGCCACGAAGGCGTCGATGTGGGCCACGGCCGCCTGGCTGGCCCGGACAACCTCGCTCATTCGCCGCGTCAGATCCGCCACGTCCTGTCGGAGCACAGAGGCCGCCTCGGCCAAAATGGTGTCCGTGGTCTCCGCGATCTTTTGCAGGCGCTGCAACAGCTCCGCGATCTGCGCGGCATCGCGCGCCGGGATCTGGCCGCCCGGCGGGATGCGCACCGCGCTGTGCGTCTCGGTCGAGAGCTGTAGGAACGGATCCCCCAAGAGCCCCATGGTCGCGACCGTGGCCCAGGTGCCCTGCGGGATAGCGATCCCCTGCTGGATGCCCAGCGTGACCTCCACGCGGGACGCGTCCTCCGGCAGGATGCGCAGGCCAAGCACCTTGCCCACCTTCAAGCCGCCCAGGCGCACCGGCGTCCCCGGCTCCAGTCCGGTCGCGGATCGGAGGCGGACGGTGTAGCGCTCGTAGCGCTCCCACAGGCTGACTCCGCTCACCCCGATGATCAGGCCGGCTAGGACCGCCAGAGAGACGGCGATCACGATGCCCGCCTTCACCTCGTCGCGCCCGCTGGCGGCCATCCCTACGTCCCCACCAGGGACTGCAGGTACGCCTCGGCGTTCTCGTATTCCGGGGCCGGCCGCCGGGCCAGGAAGTCCTGCACCCGCGCGTCGGGGGACGCCCGGAGATCGTCGAGCCCGCCCTCCAGCAGGACCCTGCCGGACATCAGCATGACCACGTGATCCGCGATGCCGAAGAGGCTGGGCAGCTCGTGGGTCACCACGAGGATGGTCATGCGAAACGTCCGCTTGAGCTTCAGGATCAACTCGTCCAGCGCGGCCGCCGTCACCGGATCCAGGCCCGCCGAGGGCTCGTCGAAGAAGAGAATCTCTGGATCCATGGCGATAGCCCGGGCCAGGCCCGCACGCTTCCGCATGCCGCCCGACAGCTGGGCCGGCAGGAAGTCCTCGAAGCCGGACAGGCCCACGAGCTCCAGCTTGATGCGGGCCATGATCTGGATGGTGGACGGCTCCAGCTGAGTGTGCTCCAGGAGCGGAAGGGCCACGTTCTCCCCCACCGTCATCGAGTTGAACAGGGCCCCGCTCTGGAACAGGATGCCCATGCGCCTCCGGATCTCGGTGAGCCCCCCGCCCGGCAGGCGGGTGATATCTTGGCCCTTGATCAGGATCTGGCCCCCGCTCGGCCGCTCAAGGCCGACGAGATGGCGCAGCAGCGTGCTCTTGCCCGAGCCGCTGCCGCCCAGGATAACCGTGACCTGTCCCTCCGGGACCCGGAAGCTCACACCGTCCAGGATCCGCCGGGTCCCGTAATGGGTCACCAGGTCCTGGACCTCAATGATCGCGTGCGATGCGGCCATGGCGTACCGTGGACGCGCCATCCCGGGCCGATCCTGGGATGCCCGCGTCAACCCAGCACATAAAAGATCAACGTGAAGACCAGATCGGCCGCGATGATCAGGAAGATCGAGGCCACGACCGAGGCCGTGGTCCGCCGGCCGACGCCCTCCGCACCCCCCTCTACGCGGAACCCCTGGTAGCATCCGACGCCGGCGATGATCCCGGCGAAGACCCAGCTCTTGATCAGGCCGCTGAAGATGTCCTTGAGGAGCAGGGCGTGGAGCGTCTGCTCCAGGTAGTTCGCCACGGGAATCCCCAGGCTCAGCCAGGCCACCGCCACCCCGCCCAAGATGCCGATGACATCCGCCAGCGTCGTGAGGCAGGGGAGCATGATGGCCATGGCCACGATGCGGGGCAGGGCCAGGAATTCCACCGGGTCCAACCCCATGGCGGTGAGCGCGTCCACCTCCTCTGAGACCTTCATCGTGCCCAGTTCGGCGGCGATGGCCGACCCGCTGCGGCCCGCGATGATGATGGCCGTCATCAGCGGCCCCAGCTCCCTCGTGAGCGAGACGCCCACGAGGTCCGCCACATAGATGGTGGCGCCCACCCGTCTGAGCTGCGTGGCCGCCTGCAGCGCCACGATCATCCCCACCGAGCCCGCGATGAGGAAGACGATGGGGAGTGACTCCACTCCGATCCGGACCATCTGGCGACACGTCGCGGGCCAGCGGAAGCCCTTGGCGCTGAAAGGCGCCGAGGCCAGCCGGGCCGCCACCCGGATCAGCAGGCGGTATGCAGCGGCGAGGTTGTCGCGGATCGAGAGCGCCCGCCGCCCCATCCCCGCCAGCAGTTCAGCCATCATTGCCACTGGTCAGCGTAACCCTAGGGAGCCCCAGGAGACGAGGAGCCCGAACCGGCCAGCGCCCGGGTCGCATCCGGGTAGATCTCGAAGACCTTCTCCAGCTTGGCGAACTTGAAGACCTCCCGGACCGCGCCCCCGAGGCCCGCCAGCCGGAAGGTCCCGCCGTAGCCCCGGGAGAGCTGGAGGCCCTCCACGAGGGTCGCGACCCCCGAGCTGTCCATGTACGCCACACCGGAGAGGTCCACCACGACCGTCGGCGCCTTGGCCGACGTCGTCTCCACGATCGCCTCCCGCATCCGCGGAGACGTGTACAGGTCAACCTCGCCCCGGACCTCGATGATCGCGGCGCGCTCGTGGTTACGGACGTGGACTTCCACCGGGCCCCTCCGCACCTTCCCGCAGGTACTTCACCAGCCGCAGCACCATCCCTTCCCCCTCGGCCGACTCGTACACCACCTCGTCCATGCACGCGTGGATCAGGTGCACGCCCAGCCCCCCGGGGCGGGAGGCATCCGGCTCCTGGGGGCGGATCGAATCCGGCGGCACCTTCTTCCCGAAGTCCCGCAGCCGCACCTCCAGCCGATCCGGGTACAGGTAGAGCGTCGCCACGATGGGCTGCCCGCGCTTTCCCTCGTAGCCGTGGACGATGATATTGGCGCAGGCCTCATCCACGGCGAGCTTCAGGTGATCCACGGCTTGCGGCGTGAGGCCCGCCAGGTGGCCCACCTGGCCCACCGCGGCCCGCAAGACCCGCAGCCAGCGCGGGTCGCTCGTCAGGCGGATCTCGAGGCTCTCCGTCTCTGCCATGCTCAGTCCTTCGATTCACAAATTCAGCAACGAATTTATTCCCTCAGGACTTAGTGCCGAGCGAGCATTTTTCATTGGATCGCCTCGCACAAATACGTAACCGTAATTGCGAGTCGAGGCACTCAGCACCAGGTGACCTGCACGAGGGTCAGGTCGTCGTGGCGCCGCCCCTCGGCGGTGAACGCGTCCACCGCGCGGAGGATCGGCTGGAGAAGCGCGGGCTCGGCGGGGGCGGAGGCCTCCACCACCTCCACCAGCCGGGGGAAGCCGAAGGCCTCGCCGGACGCGTCGGTGCATTCCACCAGGCCGTCCGTCAGCAGGATCAGGCTGTCCCCGTGCTCCAGGGACAGCGCGGTCTCGGGATAGGCGGCGTCCGGCAGGATCCCCAAGGGGGGACCGCCTTCCAGGTCCACCACCTCGGCCTCGCCCGTCCGGCGATGGTACCAGAGGAACGGCACGTGGCCCCCGTTACTCACCCGTGCCTCGCCCGTCTCGGCGTCCAGCAACAGGTACTGGGCGCTGACGAACATCCCGCGCCGCGCCTGGGTGGCGAGACCCAGGTTGATGTCGTTCAGGATCGCCTCGGGCGAGCCCAGTTTCTGCCCGGCGAAGCGCAGGTCGCTGATCAACTTGGCCATGAACAGGGCCGCCGGCACCCCTTTCCCCGAGACGTCCCCGATGGCGGCCGTCAGCCGGTCGGGGTCCAGGGACAGGAAATCGTAGAAATCGCCGCCGACCGCCGAGGCCGGGATGCTCTTGGCGTCCACCCGGAAGCGCCGACGCGGGCAGGTGGGGAAGCTGGTCGGGAGGAAGCTCTGCTGAATGACCGTGGCGAACTCGAGCTGCTGCTTCTCGCGTTCCCGCTCCAGGAGGATCTTGTGCAGCCGCGCGTTGTCGATGGCCACGGCGACCTGCTGGCAGAAGGCCGCGAAGATGTCCAGCTCGTCGGGGCCGCACCGCTCCGGATGGGCCAGGTTCATCACCTCGGCCACGCCCACCAGCCGGTCCCGGACCACGAGGGGGCCGCACAGCAGGTTCCTGGTGACGAACCCGGTGGTGGCGTCCACGCTCCTGGCCAGCCGCGGGTCCGTGGCCGCCTCCCGCACCCACTCCACCCGGCGGGTCTGCGCGACGGTCCCGGCAATCCCCTGCCCCAGCTCCAGCGTGATCTTGGGACGCAGGGATTGGATCAGGCCGCCCTTCTCGCCCAGGGCGACCTCGAACTCCAACTTGTTCGTCGCCGGATTGTAGAGGAGGATGGCGCTGGCCTCGGCGTTGGCGACGCCCTGTGCCTTCTCCAGCACCAGGCGCAGCACCTCATCCAGGTCCAGGCTGGAGGTGAGGATGGCGCTGGTCTCAATGAGGGCGCGGAGCCGCTGGACCTTCTCTTGCAGGCGTGCGATGTCCGAGTGGTCGCTCATGGCTCCGTTCCGGAGAGGGCCGCGCCACCGAATGCCGGGGTGAGGCGCGAGAAGCGACGCCCACGCTAGCAAACATCGCCCGGCCCGTCAAGCAAAGGCGAAGGCCCGCCCGGGGCCGGGCGTCGGGGGCCCGGGGCCCGGGGAAGTCCGCGGTGCCCGGCGTCGCTGGCCTTTGGGGTGGCGCCCCATGGCATGGCTGGCTATAATCTCGCGGCCCGGGCAGGATCCGGAGGGCTCGCCCCGGCGGAGGTGTTGATGGCCGCTGCACCGCTCACGATCGAACTCATCGGCGACCTGAAGAGAGAGGTTGCCGATGACCTCACGCACCGGGCGCGCCGGCTTGGATGCGGGTACGCCGACCTGCGCCTGGAGGTCGTCGAGTCCCAGTTCGCCTGGGCGGAGAACGGGAGCTGCAAACAGAGCGGTCGCGACGACGCCCTGGCCCTGGGCATTCGGGTCATCGCGGGCGACAGCATCGCCGCGCCCGGCTACTACGGGCAGAGCCTCGGCGCGGCCGACCGCGCCCGCCTTGGCGGGGTGATCCGGGACGGCCTCGCGCACGCGCACGCGCGGGCCCTCGCCAATGCCCGGGGGAAATCCGCCGCCCTGGCCGCGTTCCCCGATCTCACCGCCACCCTCCGGGACACCCGCCTCGCCCCCGTCCCCGCGGGCCGGGACACGGTGCCGGCCGTCTACGACGTGGATCCCCGCTCGGTCCCGCTGGTGGACATCGTCGCCCTCGCCAACGAGGTCGGGAGCGCGCTGCGGGCCATGGCCTCGGTCACCTACAGCTCGGTCGGCGTCCTCACCCAGATCAGCCGGGAACTGTTCGTCAGCACCGAGGGGGCCGTCATCGATCAGACCTTCGCCCTCACCCAGGGGACCTGCTACGTCGTGGCCCAGGAGGGCCCGGTCAGCCAGGAGCTGTTCGATTCCATGGGGCACCAGCGCGGGTGGGAGGTCCTCACCCGCGGCGTGCAGGATCCCCCCGGCAGCCCCCGGCTGTCCTTCCCGGACTTCCGCACCTTCGCCACGGCCCTGGCCGGAGACGCCGTCGCGCTCACCCGGGCCAAGCCGGCCCCCACGACCGGCGGCGAGGTCACCGTGGTGCTGGACCCGCACTTCACGGCCCTTCTCGCCCACGAGATCATCGGCCACCCCACCGAGCTGGACCGCGCCCTGAAGATGGAGACGGGATACGCCGGACGCTCCTGGCTGCTCCGATCCCTGGATGAGACAGAGATCGGGAAGCGGATCGCCTCTCCCCTCCTCACCGCGTTCTCCGATCCGTCGCTCCCCGGCTTTGGCCACTACCGCTACGATCACGAGGGCGTGCCGGGCAGACGCGTCGTGCACATCGACCGGGGCGTCTTCCGCGGATTCATGAACAGCCGGCAGACCGCCGCCATCCTCGGCAGCGAGCCGAACGGCCACTGCAAGGCCACGGACCCCTCGCTGGTCCCTCTGATCCGGATGTCCAATACCGTCTTCGCCCCGGGGGACCGCGACCCCCGCGACATCATCCAGGAGGTCGATCACGGCTACTACCTGGTCGGCCACAAGACGCCCTCCATCGCGGAGTCGCGGGAGAACTTCCGCATCTCGGCGATGAAGGTCCACGGGATCCGGCGGGGAGAGCTCGGCCAGCTCTTCCGCGACGGTGGGATCATGGCGGACAGCCGGGCGTTCCTGATGCAGGTGGATGCCGTGGGCAGCGATTTCCACCTGATCCCCATCCCCAACTGCGGAAAGGGACAGCCCATGCAGACGAAGCGCGTGGGAAACGGCGGTCCCACCCTGCGCAGTCGCGCCATCCTCACGGGGGGCGCCACATGATCCCCACGCGGACGCTGGGGGAGGCCGCCGCGGAGGCGGTCCGGATCCTCCGGGGGCAGGACGATATTCTGGAGGGCGAGGCTTTCATCGCCGCCAACACGTCCCTGGTGGCCCGGGTGCACTTCACCTCCCACATCCCGTGCAACGGCGTCGAGGAGCCCAAGTCCCTCGAATCCATCGGCATCGGAATCCAGGCAGCCTTCCGCGGCGCCGACGGCCCGCGCATCGGATTCGGCAGCGAGGGAAACGACCTCACCCCGGAGGGGATCCACCGGGCGCTAACCAAGGCCCGCCAGTCGGCCGTCGTGGATCCCGAGTTCGTGTCCCTCCCCCGCGCGACGGGCGACCGTCGCCGGCTCCGGCGATACCACGATCCCGCCCTCCTCCGCCTCTCGGACGATGCCCTGGTGGAGGCGGGGTGGAAGGTGATCAGGCGCGGCCTGGACGTCTTTGCCCACTCGCCGGCGCTCGCGCGCCTGGCCGGATCCCGGGAGGCCATCCCGCGCCTGGGCCTCATCCTGAGCGGCGACGTGACCATCCTGCAGGAGCGGATCGCCATCGCCTCCAGCTCCATGCCCGACGTCCAGGCCGACGAATCCACGCTCATCCTGAGCGGCCTCACCGCCATGGTCGAGGCCGCGGACGCCAAGGGAAGCGGCTGGAGCACGGGAACCCGCCTCGATGATTTCGCGGGCGATGCCGGCGCCGAGGCGGCCGACAACGCCATCCGCGCCATCGGGGGAGTAGGCGTCCCGGGCGGCCGCTACGCCGTGGTCTTCGGCCGGCAACCGGTCGCCGACCTCCTCAACAACCTGGTGCTCCCCTGCCTGTCTCTGGGCAGCTTTTACGCCGAGACCTCGGTCTTCCAGGGGCGGTTGGGAAAGCGGGTCGCGAGCCCGCTCCTCACCCTCTACGATCACGGGGCCCTCCGGGGCGCGACGGCCAGCAAGGGCATCACCTGCGAGGGGCTCCCCACGGGGAAGACCCGGCTGATCCAGCGGGGGAAACTCGTGGGTCTGCTGGCCAACTTCTACGAACAGCAGCGGATCTTGAAGGATCCGCAGGCCGCCGTCAAACTGGGCCGCGATCCCCGGACCGCCCCCAAGGCCCTGGTGCCGAGGAACGGCTTTCGCTTCGGCGAGGGCGGCGGCCGCCGCTTCGAAGGTCCGCCCGGCATCTCGCCCACCAACATCCTGGTGGAGAGCAGCCAGCCGGTCTCGCGCGAAGAACTGCTGGCGAAGGTGGGAAAGGGTCTCTACGTCGGCCGCATCTGGTACACCTACCCGATCAACGGCCTGCGGGCGGGGGATTTCACCTGCACGGTGGTGGGCGACTCGTTCCTCATCCAGGACGGGCGGCTGGCTTCTCCCATCCGGGCGAACGCCATCCGGATCAACGACAACATCCAGCGGGTGCTCCGCGCCATCCTCGGGATCACGGCCGACCGCCGCGAGACCACCGTGTGGGCCGCCGACGAGGTGATCCACGCCCCCGAGATCGCCGTGGAAGGCGTCCGCGTGGACGCCATCGCCGAACCGCAGGGACCGGGCCCTTCCTGAGAGAGAATGCGCCCGAAATAATCCTTGACACCGGATGCGAGGACCGCTATTCTTCGCCCCGTTGCAGGTCAACGTTCCGTTGGTTGCTTTGTAGAGAAGAACCGTAGGAGCAGAGGCCGCTCCTGCGGTTCTTGCGTTTCAAGGCACCGAGCGCCCCGCTGCGGGGCGTCGTAGCGAAAGCAGGAAAGGAGGTGTGGTAGATTGCGAAGCAAAGGAACTGTGAAGTGGTTCAACGATGCGAAGGGCTTTGGCTTCATCGAACGACCTGACGGTGAGGATGTGTTTGTGCACTATTCCGCCATCCAGGCCAACGGCTTCAAGACCCTGAACGAGGGGCAGGCCGTGGAGTTCGACGTGGTGCAGGGTCCCAAGGGCCTGCAGGCCTCGAACGTCACCAGAGCGGCCTAACACAGCATCGCCACAACCAAAAGGCCCCCGGGGCAATCCCCGGGGGCCTTTTTGCTTTTGGGAGGATCGGGTCAGATAGACTCTGGAAGCTTCTTCCCGCAGCCGGGACAGAACACGGCGTCGGCCTGAGCCGCGTGTCCGCAAGCCGGGCACGTTTTCCCCTCAGACGCTTTCACCTCACCCTTTGGCTCCGGCGGCTCCGGCTCCCGCTTGTCCGACGCCTCCTTGAATCCTTTGATCGCCCTGCCCAGCGAACTTCCGATCTCCGGCAGCCGCCCCGCCCCGAAGACCAGCAGGGCGATCACCAGGATCACTATCAGTTCCGGCATTCCCAGTCCGAACATGGACACCCCTTCCGCCGGCCCTATTCTCCGGCTTTGATTACACAGTCATGGTACCACCTCGCCCGCTGGCTCTGTCAAGAGAATAGCGAGGGCACTTCCCATCAGAGGAGGTGCTGCCCGCCGTCGATCCTGAGGACCTCGCCGGTGACGAAGTCGCTCTCGACGAGGTACACGACCGCCCGGGCGATATCCTCGGGGGACCCGAGCCGGTCCAGGGGAACGCGGCGGACGGCCCGCCCCCGCTCCTCGGGGGAGGTCCCATCCGGCAGGAGGACCGTGCCCGGGGCAATCGCATTCACCTGGACATGGGGAGCCAGCGCCTTGGCCAGCCCGGCGGTGAGGGCGATCACCCCCGCCTTCGAGACCGAGTAGGGGAGGTACTCGGCCCAGACCTTCTGCCCGGCGATGTCCGCCAGGTTGACGATCTTCCCCTGACCCTGGCGGAGCATGATGGCCCCGATCTTCCGGCACAACAGGAACGGCCCCTTCAGGTTCACGTCCAGGAACCGATCCCAGTCCGATTCGGTCAATTCCTCGAAGGGCGTGCGGTAGAAGATGGCGGCGTTGTTCACCAGGATCTCGATCCGGCCGAAGGCCTGCATGGCGGTCTCGACGATGCGGTCCACGTCCGCGGCGACCGACACGTCGCCCTGCACCGCCACGGGCTTCCCTCCCGCCCGCTTGAGCAGGGCCAGGACCTCCTGTGCCTCGCGGTCCGAGCCGCGGTAGTGCAGAACCAGCTCGGCGCCCCGCTCGGCCAGCGCCAGGGCGATGCTCCGCCCCACGCGTTTGGCCCCGCCCGTTACCAGGGCGACCTTCCCCTCGATGTCCATCGAGCTCCAAAAAAGGACCGCATCATCCGCAGGTCACACAGAATAGGGTAGAGCCGAGAGCCGCGAGCCAAGAGGGAAATCTGCGAAATCTGCGTAATCTGTGGATAGAGCCAGTCTCGATCTGCGGTTTCGTGAGGGTTCTGTATCACTGGCCGCCGCCCATCAGCTCCTTGAACGACTGCCGCGTGAATCCGGCCGGCGGCTGAAACTCCACCAGCGGCACCGCGCGATTGTCGGCTTTCACCACTTCCGTCACCGTTCCTTCGCCCCGGCGCCGGTCCGCGCTGCGCACCGGGTACCCCTCGCCGGCGAGCTTCCAGGCGGGATCGTTGGGATCCGCCCCCGCCCGCCGCGCCCGGTCGCGGCCACAGCCCGGCAGGGACTCCATGGCCTTGGCCATCTCCTGGCCGAAGCGCTCCAGTTTCTTGGGGTCAATCTCCTGCCACGCCGTGATGGCCTTGCTCACCCACAGCTCTTCGGCGAGCTTCCCGTCCTCGAAGACGTCGTATCTCGTCGCCTGGTATCCGGCGATCCGCGCCGTCTGCCCCGTGGGCCGGATTTCGACCTTCGGCTCGCGGCAGGCCTCCGCCGGCGGAGCCCCGCCGGGCGGGGCACCGGCCGCCCCGGACTGGCGCATCATCTGCTCCATCATCTGCCGCTGCTCGGGGGACATCTCCTTCATGGCCTCCTGCATCTGTTGCATGGCCTCGGCCATCTGGCCCCCCACGGCCTGCATGGTGCCCCGCATCGACTCGGCGAATTCCCGCACGGTCCCCGTCGCCACCGTCCGCCGGTCGTAGTCCACGCTGGTCAGGGTCTGGGCCGCCAGATCTATGATCCAGGCGCTCGTCGGCTTTCCGGTCCGGTCCAGCGTCGTGGTCTTGATGCGATCGGCGCTCATCATCAACACCTGACGATCCTGGTCCCCGCCGCCGACGGGAGCCCCGGGCCGGGAGCGCACCACCTGCTCTATGACCCAGCCCGCATTCGCCTCCGCGGCTGGGAGGACTCCGATGACGATCACACAGACCAGGCTCCCCAGAATCCGTCTCATGCGATCACGCTCCTTTCCTGGTCCTGGCGGCATGGAGACAGCGAACGGAGGACAGGGCGGAAGGGATGGGACCCGTCAAGGCTGGGCGCTTCTGCGAGCCCGCTCCAGCGCCTCCGCGATCGCCCGCCGGGCCAGCCCCCTCACCAGCTCGAAACGGTCTCCCGTCGAGCCGGAAGCGGCGAGGGCGCACCGGGACGCCAGGTCCCCCGCCTCGTCCAGGACGGCGTCCTCCAGAACTTTGCCCGACAGGAACCGCTCCGCCTCCAGGGCTCGCAGCGGGGTCGGGGCCACACCGCAAAGGGCCAGGCGTGCCCCGCAGCAGGTGGCGCAGTCCTGCTCCAGGACCAGGAACGCCCCGATCCCGGTGACGGCATCCGGCTGTTCCCGGGGGATTGTCCGGAGGTAGGCGCCGTTGGATCGCGGCGGGGGGGGCGGGAAGCGCAGATCCACCACGAACTCCCCCGGTTGCAGAATGATCCTCCCTGCGCCCGCGAGCAATGCCTCCACGCCGAGCTCTGACCAGCCATAGGGGCCGAAGACGGCGGCGGAGGCCCGCAGGCAGATGAGCGGAGGCGCCATGTCCGCCGCCGAGATTGCGTGGCCCAGATTCCCCCCGAGGGTGGCGCTGTCCGGTAGCTCGCCCGGAGCCGCGGGGACGGAGCCATCGGCCAGCATGGGGTAGAGATGGCGGATGGGCGGGAATTCAAGGATGGTCCGGAACGGGACGGCCGCGCCGATCCGGAGGCCGCTCCGTTCGTCGTAGTCGAGACGGTTGAGCTCGGGAATCCGCGTGAGATCGAGGACCATGGACAGCGTGCGATGGCCCTCGGTCACCTCGGCGATGAGATCGGTGCCGTCGGCCAGCGGCCGGGCCTGGTCGCCCGCCGCCAGGAGCAGCGCCGCCGCCTCATCCAGTGTCTCAGGCGAGAAATGCTCGACGTCCGTCATGCCAAGTCCGCTCTCTCGCAGGTAGCGGGAGGAGGTCTGCGTACCACGTTTCGAAGAAGCCGGCCAGCAGCGCCGCGCGTCGATCCGCTGTGGATGCCGCAGTTCCGCATAGGCTAGCACGACCCGACGGGACCGTCAACGCAGCCACCCTGCGAAGAAGCCGGGGAGGGCATCCGGTGGCGCCGGTTATCGGAAGCCGGACAGATAGGCCGTCAAGTTTCCGGCCTCACGCTCGCGGAGCGCCACGGCGATCCGGAGCTGCTCCAGATACTGCTCCAGCGTCTTGCCTCCCAGGGAGATGTTTCTCGACGTGAAGAACCGCCGCACGTCTTCCTCCAGCGCCGGTGTGGCGAGGGCCGTGATCCCCTCGCACATTCGCCGCAGGCCCCCCAGGGGGTACCGCCGCTCCATCCTGTCCCAGTTGTCCTTGACGAATCGCCAGGCGAACTCCCGCCCATCCACACTCATCAGGAGGCTTCGCACGAGGTAGGGCGCGTCCTGGGTGCGCACGTCGCCGCTCACCGTGAGGGCGAGCGTCCGCCGCAGGAGCCCCGCGTCGCGAAACCCGGCCAGGGAGTACAGATATCGCTGTTCCTCCTGGGGCGTCTGCGCCGTCTTGAACTTGTCCAGAAACTCGGCGTACTCCGCCTCGCCACCGCTGTGGGCCAGGACGGCGATCACGGCGGCAATGACGTCCGGGTCCACGGATGACGCATCCCGGCGATGCATGGCGTACAGGTCGCGCGACCGCGCCTGGATTCCCTGGTCGTTCCCCAGCGTCCCGATCGCCCGCAGCAGCTCGCCGCGGAGCTGGCGGATGGTCTCGTCCTCGCCCGGCGCTGGGACAAAGCCGAGCCGCTCCGCCGCCGGGCCCAGCCGATCCCGCACCAACGCCTCCATCCGCGAGCGATCGCCCGGCTCGATGACCCGGTGGAGGTAGGCGAAGGATGCGAGGAGGGCCGTCCAGACGTTCCGGTCGGCCTCCTCCCGGAACCCCGCCGTGAGATCGAGGTACCGGCCGACAAGGGTCAGGCCGGCGAGCGTCAACGCCCAGGCATCATTGATCAGGTTGAATCGTTCGACGGGCGCCAGGATGTCGAAGGGCGCATCGGCCAGTCGCCGGAGCAGCTCCGGCGCATACTGCACCCGGTAGAAGCCGTGGCCGCCTTCGTTCACCACGACCCAGTCGGGCCGGCCGGGCAGCTCTACGCGCTCCTCGGCCGAGGTGAGGAGCAGCCGCCTGCTCTCCACATCGCCCTTCACCCGCACCGTGAAATTGATGGGGACCTGCCAGAGCTCCGGGGCCTCCGGCTCGTTCCCAAGATACGTGAAGCGCCGCTGGGAGAAGCGGAGCGCGTTCCCAGAATCGTCGGCCGTGACCGTCACGAGGGGATAGCCGGGGCGGAAGATCCATCCGTCCATGACGGCCGGAATGTTCTCGCGGGAGGCCTCGCCGAGGGCCCGCCAGAGATCGCTGGTCTCCGCATTTCCGAAGCGGTGGTCGGCGAGGTAGCGGCGCACCCCCTCCCGGAAAACGAGGGGACCGAGATATTGCTCGACCATGCGCAGGACCGCCCCGCCCTTCTCGTAGGTGAGGACGTCGAACATGGCGTCCGCATCCTTGGGGGCCACCACCGGAAACTCGATCGGCCGGCTCGAGGCGAGCCCGTCCACGAGCAGGGCCGCGGCCCGGGACACGCCGAAGGCGACCCAGCGCCGCCAGGCCGGCCTCCAGGCATCCACCGCCAGCATCTCCATGAACGTGGCGAAGGCCTCGTTGAGCCACAGGCCGTTCCACCACACCATGGTCACCAGGTCGCCGAACCACATGTGGGCGATCTCGTGGGCGACCACGTCGGCCACCCGCGTGAGCTCTCCATGGGTGGCGGCCCCCTCGTCCACCAGGAGGGCGGTCTCGCGAAACGTGATGGCCCCCAGGTTCTCCATGGCCCCGAAGGCGAAGTCCGGGATGGCAACCAGGTCCAGCTTGTCCCCGGGATACGGCATCCCGTAGTACTCCTGGAAAAAGCGGAGCGAGAACGCGGCGATCTCCTGGGCGAACCGGGCCAGGCGCGCCTTCCCCGGCGCGCACCAGATGCGGATCGGCGTGCCGTCCGCCCGGACCGCCCCGGTCGCCTCCAGCCTCCCCACGATCCAGGCGACCAGGTAGGTGGACATCGCGATGGTGGGCGCGAAGCGCACGGCCTTCTTCCCCGTTCCGGGGATCGGATCCTCACCGATGGCCCGGGTATTCGAGATCGCCGTGAGGCCTTCTTCGATGACGAGCGTCAGCCGGAAGACGGCCTTGAACGCCGGCTCGTCCCAGCACGGGAACGCCCGGCGCGCGTCCGTGGCCTCGAACTGGGTGACGGCCAGCAGGCTCTCGGCCGTTCCGTCGTCCGCCGGTGCGAGCTTCATCGTGCTCCCGTAAAACCCGCGGAGCTTCTCGCTCAGGCTGCCGGCGAAGCTGAGCGAGAGCCGCCACGATCCGGGCTCGAGCGTCTGGGGAAAAACGAGGCGGGCCCGCTCGGTTCCCTCCTCCAGCGTCGCCGCCCCGCGAAGGGTCGTGCCGCGGCCGTTTCCGATGGTGACCTCGCCCAGCGCGAGGTCGGCCGCGTTGAGCACGATCTCGCTCACCGGCTCCTGCACTGTCACTCCGACCGTCTCGGCGCCGGTGAAGGTCCCCGCACGCAGGTCGGGCTCGATCCGGATCTCGTAGCGGCTCGGCACCACGCTCCGCGGCAATCTGTGGGAGTTCATCTCCACCTCGTGCAGTTCCGATGGCGGGGAAGATGGATCAGCGCTTGAGCGCGCGCATGAACGCCTCGACCTCGGCCCGGCGGGGGAATGAGGTCTGGGCGCCGCGCTTCGTGCAGGCGAGCGCGGCGGCCGCGTTGGCCAGCGGGAGGGCCTCTTCCCACGTGCCGCCGGCCGCCAGGCCCACCGCCAGGGCCCCGTTGAAGGCATCGCCCGCCCCCGTCGTGTCCACGGCATCCACCGGGAACGCCGGGAAGTGCAGGGCCGACGTCCCGTCGCAGGAGAGGATGCCCTGCGCCCCGAGGGTGACGATCACCCGTCGCACCCCGCGGGTCAAGAGATGCTGGGCCGCCCGGGTCGCCGTCTCCGGCCCCTTCACGGCGACGCCCGTCAGGATCTCCGCCTCGACGGCGTTGGGGGTCAGGCAATCCACCAGGGGAAGCAGCCTGTCAGGAAGTTGCTGCGCCGGGGCCGGGTTGAGGATCGCGAGGACCCCGCGCTCCCGGCCGGCGGCGAGGGCCCACTCCACGGTGGAGAGGGGAATCTCGAGCTGGCAAAGCAGGACTTGCGCCCAGGCCATCAGGGAAACGTGTTCCCGGGCCTGATCGGGCAGCAGGTGGAGGTTGGCCCCTGAGGCCACGGCGATCTGGTTCCGCCCCTCCCTATCCACCATGATCAGGGCGACCCCGGTGGCCGCATCCTCGACGTGAATCAGCCCCTCCGTCGCAATCCCCTCTGCGCGCAGTTGATCGGCGACCTGGTCGCCCTGGGGGTCCTGGCCGACGCACCCGACGAAGCGGACCTCCGCCCCCAGCCGCCGCGCGGCCACGGCCTGATTGGCGCCCTTGCCCCCGTGGCTCACGTAGAATCGTCCGCCCGTGATGGTCTCCCCCTCCGACGGAAGCCTCGGCACCGCCACGGTGAAATCCATGTTCGCCGAGCCGATCACCAGAACACGAGCCGCTTTGGTCATACCTCACACCCCGAGGGATACCGTCCCGCACCCGAGGGCGTCTAACCCTCGTATATTAACCGAACATCCAGGCTATTGCACGATTGGATCTTGCAGGGTGGCGTCGCGGTCCTCGCTGGTGGCGTGGATCACTCCCATAGCGTCCAGGTAGAAGTTCCGCTGGCGGGGCCCAACACGATCGGCCCGCCTCGCGGTAACGGAATATGCAGAAATCCTGCCGCCGGCCTCCGGCGGGGACGGCGCGTAGGTGAAGATCTATCCTGCCTTCTCCCCGCTGGGCGGGAGCGGCTCGAGACATTTCGTTCCGTCTGGACCCAGGAGGTCGAGGCGCGCCGGAAAGCCCTGGGCCGGGTGGCCGGCGGCATAGGCCGTCGCGCACGCGTGGAGTTGCTTCATCCAGGCCGCGGCCTCTCCCGCGTTGTGACGCAGGCGTTGCTCATACAAGAGGGGACCGCTGGCTGAGATGATAAGCGCCATCACTGTGAAATAGGCCAGGGGGTCCACGACTCCCCGTGCGAGCAGCTTCCAATCTCCCCTCGTATATCCGATGCGCCTATACGTCAGCACGGCGCCGCCCGTGAGAATCGCCTCCGCCACGAAGAAGAGCCCGAGCGAGAGCAGGGTGCCCCAGTCAAACCGAGAAAGACCCGATAGATTTGGCAAGACGAAGAGTCCCGCGCCAATGAACAGGACGCCGCCGGCACCCATGGCCAGAGCCAGACCGTCCTTGCGCGGCGCCTTCCGGAGGCGCCACAGGATCGCCAGGAAAAGAATGCTGAGGGGCACGATCAGGAAGAGCGGGAAGGGATTTTCCAGCCACTCCCACGGCGGAGAGGGCACATAGAACAGCAGCAGGGTGACGATCGCTGCCCCGCGCACCGCCCACAAGCGCCGGCTAGGGACAGCCTGCTGCTTCGGAGATGGCTGGGGCGGACTCGTCATGGCTCGTCTCTCCCCCTACCCCCTATGAGCACACGCGCTCGAATGCTCGCCATATCCGATTCTTCGACCCCTCCTCCCCCTCTCATCAATTGGGAGGAGGGATCGGGTCTACGGATAGAAATGCGTTTGCATTACCGGGCGCCTATGAGAATGAACGGCGCCCAGTAGTGGGGGTTGGCGGTGAGGGGATTCTTCAGGACGGCGAGCTGCGCCTGCTGGAGGGCCGCGGCCCGGCCGACCACCGGCTGCGCCCGGTAGAACGCCACCATGAAATCGCGCGTGGCCGCGTCGTTCACCTTCCACAGGGAGGCGACGATGGCGTGGGCGCCGGCCTGGCTGAAGGCCGCCGCCAGGGTGATCAGGGCGGCGCCGGGCACCTGCTCGCCCAAGGCGGTTTCACACGCGGAGAGGATGGCCATGCCATGAAGGCTGAGGCCGGCGATCTCATCAATACCCAGGCGCTGGCTGTCCTCATCCTGGCCGGCCATGAGAAGGTAGGAGCGCTCGGGCCGCTGCGGATCCAGGATGCCATGAGTCGCCAGGTGCAGATCGGGGAACTGCCCGGCCAGGCTCAGGAACCGTTCCTTCGTCGCCTGGGGTCCGTCCAGGGCCGTGACGGCTGGGCGAATCCTCCGGAGTTCCTGCACCTCCCGGCTGGCCGCGGGCAGGCTGCCGTCTGGGTTGGCCAGGGCGAGGAGAGGGGCCGAACCGCTCGGCCGTGGGGCCCTGAACAGGCTCACCACCTCCTGCTGGGTCAGGTAGCTGAGAGCATGCGTTTCGGCCAGGAAGCGCTCGGACCCGTCGGGCTGCGGGCGCGTGAGCGCGTGGATCGGGAGGAACAGCAACTGGTCGTTGGGGATCAGGATCAGGTTCGGGTAGGCCTGCAGCTCCGCCTCGATCGGGGCGAGGAGGTGCGCGGCCAGCTTGCGGGTGACCTCTTTGAGGGGCGCCACGTCGCGCCGGTACTCTTCAGACCCGTCGTCGGCCCACGTGAGCGGCCGACTCGCTCCGCGCTCGACGTACCTTCGATACTGCCGGATCAGGGCGTACAAGTCCGCCTGGGTCACGGCCTGCCGCTTGACCTGGAACCGCCCCCCGGGGGCCACGACGAAGAGGTAGAGGGCATCCGGCGCGGCAAAGTACTGGACGGCCAGCGTATTCTCCGGAAGCTCCCCGGCGAACTTCGCCAGGTTCCGAGGATCCACCGTGTACTGGTCCACGAACTGGCTCTTGTACTGGGGGTAGCGGGCCAGGAAGGTCTTGACCTGGGCCAGGTATTCCGCCTTGGTCTGCGCGAGGAGCGTGGTGAGGGTTTGGATCTTCTCGGGGCGCTGCTCGGCGGGGGCCTTGGCTTGCTCGATCCGCAGGGACTTTTCCAGGGCCAGGACCTGATCTTGCTTCGCCTGCGCCTGGTCGGCCTCCGCGCGCGCCTGGGGGTCGGCCGGCTTCGCACGGACGGCCCCGAGGGCTTCACCGACAACCCGGCCCTTCTTCGCCTCAAGCACCGCCCAGGCCTCCCGGTCGTAGCCCTTGCTCGAGTCCTGCTCGTGGAGCTTCAGCAGCAGGCGCGCCAGGGCGTCGTACACCGCCAGCTTGTTGGCGAGAAAGGTCTGGCGCTCCTCCTCTTCCCCGAATTGACGCACCAAGGAGCTGGTGATGCTCACCGCATCGCGGTACCGGGCCAGGGCCGCCTGTCCCTGACCACGGACCTCCAGGATCCGTCCCATGCCATATCGCGTTTGCCAGAGGATTTCGGAGAGGCCGAGCCTCTCCGCGATCTGATCCGATCCCTCCAGCAGGCGCCAACTCTCGGCGTCATGCCCTCGGGCAAGCTCGATTTCACCCAGACCGTGGAGGCTCAGCGCTTCCATGCGTCGGTCCACGATCTGCTGGGCGATCCGCAGCGCTGCTTCCTCATACCGTTGGGCGTCATCCAGCGCCAGCCTGGCCAGTGACACCTGACCCAGGTAATGCAGCATCCGACCTTCAATCAGAGGGACCTTCAGGGCCCGCGCCATCGCCAGCGCCTTCTCGAACGACGCCTGGGCCTCCGGGTATGTCCCCTGGGAGACGTGAACAGTTCCTGTGACCTCCAGGGCCTCCACCTCGATCAGCTGGGTCCCGATCTGCTGCGCCAGCGACAAGGCCTCCTGCAGGATGGGGAGCGCCGCCGCATACGCCCCCCGCAAGGCCTCCACCTGCCCGATGAGCTTGAGGCAGTTCGCCTCGCCCCGGCGGTCCCCGAGGGTGCGGGTGATCTGGAGGACCTTCTCGAGCGTAACACGGGCCTCCCGGTAGGCACCCTCTCGGATGGCGATGACCGCGAAGTTGTTCAGTCCCATCCGTTCCGTGTTCCGGTCGCCGACGACCTGTGCCAGCGCGATCGCCTCCCCGAGATGCTGCCGCGCGACGGCGTACTCTCCACGGATGATGCGAAGCACGCCAAGGTGGTTGAGGAGCTTCGCCTCGGCTCCGCGGTTCCCGATGGCGCGGGCGATTTGGAGCGCCCCCTCCAGAGAGCTTTGAGCCAGGGCGTGCTCTCCACGAATGTGATATACGCTGCCGATGCCCTGCAGGGCGATCACCTGACTCGCCCAGTCATGGGCCTGGCGGGCCAGGGGCAGGGCCTCGGCAAAATATGGCTCGGCGTCGGCGCCCCGCCCCTGGAGGATGCAGGAGTCCCCGATCTGGTTCAGCGTGGCCACCTCCAGCGCGCGATCGCCGACCGCTCGCGCGATCCCGAGAGCGCGCGACAGAGTCTGCCGGGCATCTTCGTATTCAGCGGCACGCACCAGGCTTTCGCCCAGCCGGAACCATGCCCCCCCATCCGTGGGATCGTCCCGGACGGCCTGCCTGAGCCAGCCCATCGCCCGCGTCAGCGGCTCGATTCCCCCTCCCAGGAGGGACTCGGCCGCAGCCACAATCCCATTGGCGCGGGCCGCCAGGGCGCTGGACGTCGGGGGCCTCGACGGCAGGGGCTGCTGCGCGGGTTTCGGAGGGGAGGCGATCGGAAACGACTGCGCCATGTCGAGGAGGGCCTGCCGAGCCTGGGACACCATCTGCGTCAGGGGGCCGGAAAAAGAGCGGGCCGCGAGAACGCTCCCTCGAGCATTGTCGAGCGCGATGAGATTCACGACGACTTGCTGGCTGTTCCCCCGATACTCCCCGGCAAGGAAGATGTCCACGCCAAGCTGTCCCCCGAGGCTGGCCAGGTCGTTGGACGTCAACCCCGACAGACTCGCGGCGGATCGCCTCGCCCGCTGGACGAGATCCTGGAGATCGAGAATGTGAAGATCGGGGAGATGCCGCAAATCCCAGGTGAGCGTTTCCTGCAGCCCCACCCCAACCCAGCCGAGGGCGTCATCGCCGGTCAGATTGGCCAGGGGTAACACCGCCGCGATTGGCGGTCGCGAGGCGGGCAGGCTGGACGGTGGCTCGGCTTCGGAGGCCGGAGGAAACGCGTGCCACAGCATCGCGCAGAACGCCAGGCGGAGGGCAGCGTTGCCGAAGCGCTTCACGGCTTCACCAAAGCGGAATGGCAGAAGGACAGCAGGAAAAGTGCAGCGGAGAGCTTCTGCGGGGAGGGCCGCACATCGAATCTCCGCCCGGACGCCCTGCGTTGGCGCGTCCGGGCGGCACCTTTTCTCTCCGGGATCGGATGGGCGGATTCTGTGCAATGGCCAGAAAGGCTGGCCGCCGGGTTACGCTAATTGCCGCCTGGTTCCTGGATCGCGCACGGCTTGGGATCGCAATCTTCTTTCGCATTCACATGGCTCGCGGGCACCAAGGTGACGGTGAGGGCCGCCAGCGTGAGGCAGAGGATGGTGATCCATCGCCACATGGCCGTGTCTCCTTTTGGTTTCGAAAGCGCCACCTGCCGATCCGTTCCCCGCCGAAATGGCATCGTGGGGAATCCTACAGCACCCTTTGTCGCTGTCAAGCAGTTTCCTCACCATCGGCCCCGGCGCGCAGCTGCCTTTTCTTCTCGCCGTGCCGTCTACTGTTTGCGCGACTTGGCGGCCAGTTCGGCGGCGAACTTTTGCACCTCGTTGACGGCAATGGCGCCATTCAACCCCTGGCTTCCCGCCAACTGCCAGGTGATCACGCCGACCAGCCGGCCCTCCATTGTCAACAGCGGTCCGCCCGAATTCCCGGGGGCGATGGGCGTTTGCGTCTGGATGACCGTGCCCTGCGACTCGCCCATGGGATACTTGGAGCGGATGGCGCTCACGATCCCGCGGGTGAGGCTCCAGAGGAAGCCTTTGGGGTGCCCGACGACCGCCACGTCATCGCCGGGCTCTACGGTCTCAAGGCTGGCCTCCTGGATCGGGGTCACGCCGGCCGGAACGTCCTCTACATACAGCAGGGCCAAGTCCCGCGCCGGGTCGGTCCCCAGCACGGCAGCAATGCGCAGGGACTTCCGCAATGCGTCGCAGAACGGGCTCTTCTCGCCGACCTGAATGCACTGCTGGATCTTGTCCGGAGAGAACGGCTCGCTGGCAAGTTGCGGATCGTAAAACAGCAGCAGAACGCGCGGCTCTCCTTTGTTGGTCCGGAACGGCTTCTCCACGACATGACGGTTCGTGACCACGAGGCCCCAAGACTCGGTGCGATTCAGGCTGATGACGATCGAACTTCCGGTTCCATCCTGGGCCACGACGATGGGGACGGCCCGCACCGTGGCCCGGTACAGGTCGCGCAGAGACGCGCCGCGGGTGATGATCCCACCCGCCGTCTCGTCGGGTGGAGCCAGTTGCCGATCGCCCAGGACATCGGCGATGCGGCTGATCGTTTCGGCGGCCAGCGGCTCCTCCGCGCCGAAGGCGAGCGGCAGGAAAGAAATCGCGGAGGCAAAGACGAGAACCACGGTTACGTGTATCAGGCGCATTCCGGCCGTCTCCTTTCCAGGCACAGGGTCGCTCCTTCATCTGACCTTCATCAGCGGCAGGACACCCTCCAGCTCCCCTTTCATGACGGGGTGCTGGTTGCCGCCCACCGCCCGCGCCTTCTGGCTCACCTGCTGCTCCACGTACTCGTACAACTCCTGGAGGGAGACGATTCCATCGCGATTCAGGTCCGCCGCCCCCTGGAGGCCCCGGACGAGGTAGTAGGTGAAGAGCCCATGGCCCAGTTCAGGCATCTCGATGGACACCTCTGCGGGGCGGGAGGCCGTAATGATGGCCCGCCCCTTGGAGCGGGTGAGCCGCTCGAGGAAGAGGTCATCCACGTTCACGGCCCGGGTCTTCTTCGAGGCGAAGGTGCGCCCCCCGGCCGCCCCGCTGTAGCAGGCGTCGAGGAAGACCACGACCCGCTCGGCCTCGATCCGTCCGAAGATGGTCTGGAGTTCGTCCATGGGCAGCGCCGTGGAATAGAGGTCGTCGGGATCCGCGTCACTGGGGATCAGGTACTTGGCGAGACCGTCACGCTCGATCCCCCGCTGGTCCACCTCGGGGGCCCCGTGGCCGGCGAAGAAGATGAGGACCGTGTCGTCCTTCTGCGCCGAGCGGGCCAGGAAGGTCCCCAGGGCCCACTTGAGGTTGCGGTACGTGGGCCTCTTCTCCGCCGTGTCCGTCAGGAGGAGGACATGCTCCGGCTTGAAGCCCGCCGGGCCGGTCAGGATCTGGTAGATGGCCTCGGCGTCGGGGACCGTGTAGCGAAGGCGGGGGATCTCCGGGTGCTCGTAGCGGCCCACGCCCACCACCACGGCCCAGCGGGTGCGGGCGGGCGGGGGTGGGGGCGGAGGCGGTGCTGCGACCTTGGGCGCTTCGTACAGGACCGTGCGGACGTCGTGGCAGAGGGTGCCATCGGGTTCGGTAGCGATTACCGCGATAGCGTTGGGCCCCGCCTGCAGCTTGATCGGCACGGTTACCAGGACGGATTTTTGTGGCATCCGCTCGCTCTGCTGGTGGACCTCGACCCCGTTTAGGGTGACCGAGACCCTCGCCACGCCCTTGCTTGAGGTGACGAGGGCGGCGACCACGCTCGTCTCGTCGGTGACGCGGGCTTTGTCCTCGGGGTAGCGAACGGCCACCGTGAGGGGCTCCCGCTTTCCGTAGTGGACCGTGCGGACTTCCTGGTGGAGTGTCCCATCCGCCTCGGTCGCCGTGAGGACCAGCGTGTTCTGTCCCTCGTTGAGTTTGATCGGAACGTTCACGGCCAGGGCGCGCTGGGGTGCTGCCTCACCCAGCCGCGCGACTTCCACCCCGTTGAGGGTCACGATCACTCGGCTGACCCCCTTGCCCCCTGAAACCAGTCCGGCCAGGGCGATCGTCTCTTGCTCCATGTGCGCCTGGTCTTTCGGCGTGGAGAGGGTCACCTGGAGAGGCGGCAGTGCAGCGACCGGAGGTAGCACAGGGAGGAGAGGTCCGGCGGTGACGGCGGGCGAGGGCGGCGCGGGCGTCGGCTTATCATAGTAGAGCGTCCGCGCCTCCTGCCGTGTGGTGCCTTCCGGATCGGTTGCCGTGATCAGGAGGATGTTCTTCCCCTCCTGGAGGGTGAGCGGGACGTTGAGGGGCACCTCGGGTTTGGGCTCGCCCGGCGTTTCTTGGCGGGCCACCTCCCGGCCGTTGAGCGTGACCGTGACCCGGGTGACGCCCTTGCCACCGGTGACCTTCCCCATCGCCGCGATCCCCGGCGTGAGAACGTGCGCCTGGTCCTTCGGCGCTTCGAGAGCCACCTGGAGGGGCGCTTCCAGGGGCCGGTCGAGGGCGACGACCCTGAAGTTGAGAAATCCCAGATCCTCGCCCTCTGCGCGCACCAACTGCTTCGCCTCGGGCGCATACCAGATTCGAAGCTCCCTGGGGGCTCCCCCCCGGGCAGACTGGATGCTGATGGTAATCCGGAAGGCCTTGAGGGTGGTGCCTGCCACCACCACATCTTCGTAGCCATCCACACTCGAACTAAACCTGGCTTCGGTCCCCACCAAGTTCCACGAACTCTTCCAGATCCCTGCGACCCCCCCCCACTTTCCGACCTCGAGAGGCCAGGAGAGCTTGGCTGGCGGAGCAAACTCCATGTACCTACCGCCCCTCGCGACCCTCGCCACCGCGAGGTCCTTCGTGAGCTGGATCTCCTGACCGGGGCCAGCCGAGAAGACGTACCGATCGTCCTCAATGCGGATCAACTCATACACGCCGTCATTCCGGATCCACTTCTCACCCAGGGTATAGGTCGGCCGCTCGGCCCGGGGCTTCGGTTCCGTTGAGGGGGTCACCCGCGTGGGAGCCGCACACGCGACCAGCGCGAGGCCCGCAAAGAGGACGAGCAATGCGCGCCGCACACTTCTCATTGCTTCCTCCTCCACGATCTGAAACGGAGCGACGCCCGAGCCCGACAGTGCCCGGGTGCCGTCCGTGTTCTCATTGCTAACCCGCGAGTGTGCTCCACCATCAGGCCTGAGCTTCGAAAACCTGTTCTCGTCCGCTCCTCCGAGTGGAAAACTGTTGGAGTAGATAACAGACGCCGGTCAATTGTCAATGTCAAAAGCCCTGTAATCTCCCCCTCGGAAGCCGTGTGGAATAGCAATGGCAAGTGACGGTGTGCGAGGCGTGACCGAGACTGGGAAGGGCTGGAGCCTACTTCCCTCGGGGGGCGCCCGGCGCCGGGATCTCGCCACGGACCTTGTCGGTCATCTGGGGCGTCACGTCGCGGTAGACCTCGGCCGGTGGGGGGCTGGTGGGCGAGCTGGTCGGGGGGGTGACGGGATGAATCGAGAGCACGTCCGATCGGGGGATCTCGATCGTCTCGGCCGGCTTCTGGATGCGAATCCGGTCGCCGATGATCTCCGTCTTGTCCGCCCGGATGGTGCGACCGTCTTGCAGGAAGATGATCTCCTCCGCGGACGCGGCGGTCGCCCATAGTCCGGATGCGGTCACCAGGACAAGCAGGCCGATCGGCAGAAGAGGACCCCTGCCCGTCTCGGCTCTCGGCTCTCGGCTCACGGCTCTCCCCTCAGATATTCGACCGGGACTGGCCGCCGTCCACGTTGAGGCACGCCCCGGTCACCCAGCTCGCCCGCTCGGAACAGAGGAAGACCACGACGTCCGCAACCTCTTCGGGCCGGCCGAAGCGGCCGGAGGGAATCTCCCGTTTCATGAACGCGGTGATGCCTTCCGGATCGGCCCGGAGGCGCCGGTCCCAGGACCCCCCGGGAAAGAAGATAGAGCCGGGCGCGACGCTGTTCACCCGGATGTTCAACGGCGCTAACTCCCGCGCCAGCGATTTGGCCAAGCTGATTTCGGCCGCCTTCACCGCATTGTAGGTTGCAGTCCCGCCCGTCTCCCGCCCCCAGATGGACGAGATGTTGATGATCACCCCTCCGCCGACCTTTCGCATCTCGGGTACGACGAGGCGGCTGAACCGAACGGCGGCCATGACGTTCAGGTCTAGCGCGGTCTGCCAGGCGGGATCCGCCGTCTCCAGGAACGGCCCCGCCGCTCGCGCCCCCCCCGCGTTGTTGACCAGGATGTCGATGCGACCGAAGGTCCGCACGGTCTCTTCGACGACCCGGTTCGGATCCTCGGGCTTTCCGATGTCCGCGGCGATCGCCAAGATCTTGGCCCCCGTGGCTCGCAGCTCGACCGCCGTTTGCTCCAGAACCTCGGCATCCCGTGCGCACAGAGTCACCCGGCAGCCCTCGGCGACGAGGCCCATCGTAATGGCCTTCCCAATTCCCCGGCTGGAGCCCGTGACGATTGCCACCTTGTCCGTCAGGCGCAGGTCCACACTGCCTCCCTCTGCGGATCGTAGATGGAACCTCAGCAATCTATCATGCCACGTCTAGGCCAATAACTCGTAGGATTCCTTCCCGTCCACCTCTATCCGGTGGACGCGATTCGCTCCTGTGGCTTGAGCATGTCGGCGAACTTCGGCTGGGCAGCCGCCCAGGCAGCCTCCATGGACTTCAGGGCTTCCTGGAATCCATCGACGGCGGCAGGCTCTGGCTGATACACCCCTCGCACCGCCTCCCAGCGCGACTTGACGATCTCCTTGGCCCGGTACACCTCGGTGAAGGTCGGATGATAGCGGTCATGCACGGAAGCGGGCGCACGGGCCAGCACAACCCGCACACGTTCCAGCTCGCGCTCCCATGCCTTGATCTTTGTGTCGATCTCCTCGCGGTTTCTGCCTGTGGCCATGAGCCGCCCTTCTCCGTTGGAGGATCAGTACCCGCCTGTCCCGGCCCCGCCCGCCGCGCCGCCCCTGATCTATACCATGCGTGGCACCGACTCGTCGAGCCCGGGCGCTTGAGACCCGGCGCGGGCTGGGGCGCCCCGCCCCCTGCGAGGAACCACTTGCGGCCCTACCGAGTCTGATCTACCCTGTAGAGAAAGGAGGTCAGCGCACACCATGCGGAAGCCTGTCAAGCACACAAGACCAGCCACGAGCCGGCCGGTTGTGCCCAGCAAGGAGGCCAGGATGCGTAACCGGTACGAGATCAACCAGTTGGAGAAGGAAGAATCCTGGCGAATGTTCCGGATCATCGGGGAGTTGGTCGACGGCTTCGACGCCCTGTCCCAGATCACGCCGGCCGTCACGGTGTTCGGCAGCGCCCGGGCCCGTCCCGGCGACTCCGTCTACAACATGGCCGAGGCCATCGGGCGCGCCATCGCCAAGGCCGACTTCACGTTGGTCACCGGCGGCGGCCCGGGCGTCATGGAGGCGGCATGCAAGGGCGCCTTCGAGGCGGGCGGCCGGACGGTCGGCCTGAATATCGAGCTGCCGGAGGAGCAGAAGCCGAACCCGTACGTCACCACCGCGCTGCACTTCCACTATTTCTTCGTCCGGAAGGTCATGCTGGTGAAATACGCCACCGCCTTCGTGTTGCTGCCCGGCGGATTCGGCACGCTGGATGAATTGTTCGAGACACTGACCCTGATTCAGACCCACAAGATCCGGCCGTTCCCCATGATCCTGGTGGGTCGCGACTACTGGGGCGGACTGGTGGAGTGGCTGCGGAAATTCACCGTTGGTCGGGGCTATATGTCCAAAGACGACCTGAATCTCCTGGAGGTCACGGATGACCCGGCCGAGGCCGTGGATTACATCGTCCGGTTCTACCGGGGCCAGGCCGTCGACCTTAGCGCGCCCGAGTGACAGGCAGACTGAGATCTTTCGGAACAGCCGAACGGGTTTCCCCGAACTACTCGACGCGAACGATGGCCTGCGGCGGGAGGCGGTCCAGCAGGGACCGGAGGGCCTGCTCAACGTACTCGGGGCTTTTCGATTCCAGCGTCAGCTCGACATTGTGATCCGCGCTATGGAGGATGGGATATGAGCCGAGCTGAAGCTCAGGGAATCGGCTCATCACGCCGTTGAGGTCGCCGGCGATCTGCCCCTCGTCGCAACGGAGGAGGACCCGCCGCAGGATGAACGGCTGGTCTCGAAACCGCTCGCAGATGCGCTCGAACTTGCGACGGACAGCCTCGGGAATGCCGGGGAAGATGTACACGTTCCGGAAGACCACCACCGGAAAGGCCGTGTTCCCCACCTCGATCAACTCGCCACCCTCCGGCACCTCGGCCATCCGCAGTTGGGCGGGGGTGATCCCGTCCCCGTAGTGCCGCCGGAGCAGGTTTTCCAGGAGCGGATGGCGGACGACGCTCCGCCCGAAGGCGGCCGAGATGGCGGCGATGGTCACATCGTCGTGAGTCGGGCCGATTCCCCCGGTGGTGAAGACGAGGTCGTACTCGCCTGCGAAGGCGCGCACCTCGCGGATGATGACGGGCACGTCGTCGGGGATGGTGGTGATCCGCTTGACCTCGACCCCCAGCGCTCGAAGCTCCCGCACCAGGTAGGGCGAATTCTGGTCCACGACCTTCCCGCTCAGGACCTCGTTGCCGATGATCAGGATGCCCGCCGTCTTGGTCATTTTCCTTCAGCAGTCCGAACAGCGGTCGCACGCAACCGCATGCAGATGGCATTCAGCAATCAGCCTTCAGTGGTCAGCCGCGAGCTTCCACGCCCACGGGATCTGTTGGCCAGGCGGTGGATGCTGCCTGCTGATTGCGGACGGCTGACAGCTGCTTCAGAAATACCGCTCCATCAACCGGTGGATCCACTCCGGCACGCGGGGGGAGTCCACGGCGTCGAACGCCGGCACGTACGGTTTCACGTCCACGACGGGCGTCCCGTTGATGGCGTCCAGTCCCTGGACGAAGAGGCGGTTCTTCTCCCGGCGGAGCAGCTTGACCGCGGTGACGCCGATGGGATTCGGGCGGTGGCGCGCGCGCTGCGCGAAGATGCCGACCTCCGGCATGTCCGGCCGTCCCTGCGGGCGGCGGCGCATCCGGACAGGCTCGGCCTCGGGCGCCCGGTGCATCCAGAAGAGGATGAGGAGGTGGGAGAACTCCTCGATCCCGTCCAGTCCCTCGGCGAGCGTTTCGTCCAGGACGACTTCCGAGACGACCCCGTCCCAGCCCTCATCCGTGGGTTCCTTGACGTCGTTGTACACCACACCGATCCATTCCACGGAAGCCGCTCCTTTCACCTGCGCCGCAAAGGCGCGGAGCATCCACCCAACGCTGTCAACTATCAGCGGGTCAGCCTCGGCCGTCCCCGGCAGGCTGATCGCCGACGGCTGACCGCTGCAATTTGGACTGACTCTAACGGAGGGGCCTTGTCGCAGTCAATGGGCAATCCGCTGGAGGGCAGGCCGGCGAAATCCACATAGAGAGGGGGGCGGATCGCCCCTCCCAGCCGCCTCGCCTCCGAACCTCCCAGCCGCTGGCGCGGCCCAAACCCACCGCGCCAGCGAACCCTACTGCAGCAGACCGATCCGATTCAACGGCCAATAGCGCGCGAACGCCTTGGCCTTCAGATTGCTGCGGGGTACGAACCCCCAGACGTGGGAGTCGTAGCTGGCGTTCCGGTTGTCGCCCAGGACAAACAGCGTGCCCTGGGGGACCCGGGTTGGAGGCAGGATGTACTGCGGCCGTTCCTTGACGTAGGGTTCGATGACGGGCTTACCGTTGACGAAGACTTGGTCGTCCCGAACCTCCACCACATCGCCCTCCACCGCGATCACCCGTTTGATCAATGCGCCCGCCGCCAGCTCCGCGCTGGTTGGCGGCGAGAAGATCACGATGTCCCGGCGGTGGGGCTCCGCGAACCAGAACCAGAACTTGTTCCCTAGGACCCGATCTCCGATTTCGAGCGTCGGCTCCATGGAGCCCGAGGGGATGACGAAGGCCTCGACCACGGCCGTGCGGATGCCGATTGCCAAAAGCAGGGCCAGGCCGATACTCTTCACCCATTCCCAAACGCGTTCTCGATTCCGCGGGGTGGGGTTTGCTACTTTGCCTTCCATTATTGCTTGACCTCCGCCGGGAGAGGAATCCCCGCGCGCTCCAGGACCACTTCACAGATCTTGGGATGAAGGCCCAACGGCTCCGTCACGCAAAACGCGATGCCCGGGAATGCCTTGGCCGCATCCTCCACCATCCGGGGAATGTCGCTCATGGAATGGCGCCCCGGCGACAGGAAGTACGGATGGACGACCACGGCCGTCGCGCCGCCCTGCACGCACGTCTCGAAACCCTGTTGGATCGTCGGCTCCGCCAGCTCCATGTGGGCATGGTGGACACAATCCCGCCCCGAGAGGCGCCTCACCATGGCCGCCACGTCGGCCAGCATATCGTTGGCCGCCTGAAACCGGCTCCCGTGATCCACCAGGAGCAGCCCGATCTTCTCCCCAGACTTTGGCACGGAATTCACCTCTTCTTCCAGGGGTTGGGGGCCAGGGGCCAAGGGATCGGGGCAATGTCCGTCGGACACCCGAACCCCAGAATTCCCGAACACCCGAACGCTCTTAAGCGATGATGCCCGCTCTCGCCAGCCGTGCCCGGATGTCCGCCAGGCGCGCACCGAACTCCGCATCCGAAAGGACGGGGGCGCAGCCCTCCGTCGCCAGGGCCTCGTCAAGATCCACCCAAGAGACGCATCCGTCATAGTCCGGCGTGTTCTGTAGCCTGATCACGGTGGGCCGCCGGTAGACGCGGACGGCCATCACGTGCACCCCCGGCTTGTCCCGATACTGGAACCGGGACGCGACGCAGTCCCAGGACAGGATGTGGCAACCCTCCAGGGATCGCAGCCGCTCGAGATCCATCACCTTCACCACGTCTTCCACCGTGGCGTAGAGCTGCAAGGCGATGGTGCGGGCAAGCGGCTGGGCCGCCTGGACCCCCGCGAACTCCGCGTGGACCGCCGGGACCAGGTCCGCGGCCTTCTGGTGGACGTAGGTCGGGAACAGCCAGAAGTCCCGGTGGGTCACCTGGAAGCCGGCCTTGATCTCCTCGATGCCGCCCTTCCGGATGAGGAGCGTCTGGCGGCCGTCCGTCAGCGCCCGGCAGACGATGGCCCATTCCTTCAACGCCGCATTGGTCTGTGGCGAAATCATGATACCCCCTGGAGTCGGCTTTCGCTCAAAACCTTCGGGTCTTTTTTGAGTGGCTGATCGCTGGCCACTGACGGCTGAACGCTATCGTAGGATTATAGACGAGCAATTGATGGAGGGCAAACGCCGGAAAGGCTCACCCGGTGAGCTTGCCTGTGCGGAGAGCCCGATCCTCCGCGCGACCTCTCCCTGGCGCGCGTCCAGTGACCGACGACGCCTTGGTCCTCCAGCCGGGCGATTGCCTTCTCCCGTCGGGCGTCGGGATTCTGGATGGGCCGAATCTCGGCGATCTCCTCACCCCGATAGGCGATGACAATCCGCTGTCCCGCCTTCACCTTCCGAATCACCTCGCTGAACTTGGCCTTTGCCTCATAGGTCGAGTAGGTGTGCGCCATCGTGGCCTCTTCATCTGTGAATATAGACCAGTCTGACCAGTAGTGTGTAAGGCCTTTTCATATGGTGAGCACGATGATCCCGGCCACGCTGAGAAGCGCCCCCAGGATCGTCCTGGCCGCGATCGCCTCGCCGCCGAAGAGGATGCCCATGGCCACCCCGAAGAGCAACGACGTGAAGGCGATGGGCATGACGCGCCCGAGCGGCGCGCCCTTGATGGCCGCGTAGAAGCAGACCATCCCGAGAGAGCCGGCCACCACGCCACCGCCCACGACCACGTAGAGCAGCGCGCGTGGCTCGGCCTGGCCGACGGTCCTCCAGTGCGGGGCGCTGATTGCCCCCAGAATTACCAACGCAACCGCCGTGCGAATGGTGATCCCCATCTGGGGAGAGAGGTGCCCAAGGTGCAGGCCCTTCTTCTCGAAGTACCCGCCGACCCCCCAGGCTGCCGCCGTCAGTAATGCCAGCATTTCTGCTTTCATCGGCCCTCCTTGCCACGCAGGTGTGCGGACGGCCCCTCCCCCATGGGGTTTCACTGTAGCACATCCCACCCCTGCCCGCATTCCGGTTGATTTCCGAGCCCTTGGCCGAGTAGAATGCCGCACACTTTCGCAGCCGTCGGCGTCGTACCGGGCGAAGAGGAGGAGCTGCAAATTGGAAGGGCAGACGACACGGCTTCACGGCTGGGCGCTGATCCTGGGCGCCTCCAGCGGGTTCGGCGAGGCGACCGCTCTGTCTCTTGCCCGGGAGGGGATGCACGTCTTCGGCGTGCACCTGGACCGCAAGGCCACGCTCGAGAACGTGGACCGGATCATGGCCGAGATCAAGGCCTTGGGCCGCGAGGCGGCA
>Ga0315282_10002301_pt1 | contig 35356 bp, 32 predicted proteins | sample YL17G07_20_MG_FD_203693 | JGI IMG/M metagenome (GOLD analysis project Ga0315282, IMG submission 203693) | Sediment microbial communities from Yellowstone Lake, YNP, Wyoming, USA - YL17G07_20 | ecosystem: Environmental > Aquatic > Freshwater > Lake > Sediment | place: USA: Wyoming | collected...
ATGGGCCAGTGGTCTAGTGGTTATGACGTCGCGCTTACAACGCGGAGGTCGCCGGTCCGATTCCGGCCTGGCCCATACACCTCTCTCGGAGGAGTTCCAGTCGAAACAGAGGTTTTTCGGCCGTTTGTTGGTTTCACCGTGTTTTCCTCTTCCGCCTGGTCGTGGAATTTGAGGACACGGCGCACCCAATCGTATGGCGCTTGTTGGTAGTACTGTTCCGCATATTGGACATAGTTCATTGTCGTCTGGATCTTTTCATGCCCTAGCCAGTTTTTGACGGGAATGACATCGAAGGTGTTGGTAGCTATTTTCTGTTCGATGAGCCTGGATACTGCGCACCAGTGTCGCATGTCGTATGGCTGGAACTCTTTCCAAACCTGTTTGCCGTAGAGACTGAGTTTATGTCCGAGGTGTCGTACAGTCAATGGTCGTCCATCTGGTTGGAGATAAAATGCATCACCTGAATGTTGGTTTTCCACGCGCGGTCGCCAATAATCAAGCCAGTTCTTGAAACTCTTGTGGGTTTTTGAGAACAGAAGTTGTTTTCCTGGGAAAAGAGTCCGCTGCGATCGGTGTTTCTTGACTTCGGTAATCACGATGCATCCTGTTCCATTGTCATTGATGATGACATCACTTGCTTTGAGTTCGCAAATTTCGCTTGGCACACGCCAACCAATGAGGAAGCTGTGACAGAAGAGGTATTGGTAAAGGGCGTTTTCGTAGTCGTCCTCCGAATACTGATGATGAAAGAATCTGTATACGACTTCTGGGAACGGCAGTATTCGTCTGTGTGCTTTTGGCGCACTCGGCGGTTTGTAGTTCCATAATGAAATCCCATATGCTTTGAGGAACATCTTCATTGTTTTCCATTCATGAACGAGTGCGTGTGGTCCTGCGTGTTCAATCTGTTCTCGGTAGTCCATGTGCTTGATGAAATTTTCGAGCGACGGGTTTCTGAAATTCACGGGGCATGGATGGCTTTCCATATATCGTGCATAGCGTAAATGTTTTTCCACTGTCGATTGTTGGAGCCGTTGTCTGAGAACGGCATGGATGCCGACTTCGATGAATGATGCGTTTTGTGGACTGAGTGTTATCGGGCAATCAAACCTATTTAGTGTCTTTACATACTCAAAATCACCCATACCCTTCCCTTTCGGGGGATTGGGGTGGTTGACTGAGTTTTTGCCTAATATTGACAGAATTGTGTTCCATTTTTGATTTCTACCTCCTTCCAACTCAGCTTTTCGTGAATTGGTTGAAAATGAATCGAGATTGTTGTTAAAAAAGGTAATGCTAGTTTGAATAAAGTTTGAACGAGAATAATGTTTAATAGGGCTTTCTTCTTTAATCATCCACGGGGCTGTGATACTCATTCTATCATGGCTCCAGGCTGCCAGGGTATTCGTAGTACTCTGGTGGCCATTCCTTTTTATTGTTCTTTTCCAGGGGAAATATTTTCTTGAAACTCTAATATATTTCATGCTTTATATATGCGATGAGGGGGTCGGCGAAACTATTAATTTCCCCTGTCAGAGAACTTTTAAATTACCACCAAATTATCAATCTAAATGACAACGTTAGACGCTGATTAAACCCCCAATAAGAAAATCACGCGTGAACTTTCCGAATATCACCTATAATATCTAATTTTTGAACAAAATATGAAAAGCTGCTAGTTGATTCTTTCTTATGATTACCTTTACAAAAAAACCGAGTGAAACTAATCTTGTAACTTTCAATCAATTGGTACTAGAATGTAGTAACCTCTTTGAGGAAAATGGCTCTCTAACCGGAAACAATGTACTCCGGGCACAACTGCTTGAGAATTCACTGATGTATCGAATTTTTAAAGAAACTAATTTTGACTCGGTTTTTCAAAGCTTAAAAATAGCTTATCAATATCCAGGTTTCCCTTTTATTCATCAGATACTCAGCAATATGAAGATTAATCATGATGAATCAACAATTTTTAGACTAATCGATTTGATTAATCAGGAAGTTAGAAATTATGAGAAACAACCTCTAAGAACTTACCGTTTCTTCATTCCTTGTCGTTTAACCCTTGAACTGGATTCGAATGAAAAGGACAAATTAAACAAAACGATTTTTGATGCACTAGGTGTCCAAATTCTCGAAAGGCTACCCGATCGGTATCTCGCTCAAATAAAGGATGGAAAATTTAAACAATTCTTTAATTGGGAGAGAAGTGTTCTTAATGTTGATGTGGAAGCTAGAGATCGTACGTTTGCAGGTACTGTAGCAGAGAAAAAATTGCTTTGTTTTCTTGGTTTTATCGGATTTGTCAATCATTATCCAAAGACCACGATATTTCATTGGTCACTTGATGGGAACGAAGCATACTGTGAAAATCCTCTGGAAAAACAGGTAGCCTTATTCGAAAATAATGTTCTTCTATATCCTGAAGTAAAAAGTTTTCTAAGTCTTGAGCTCCAAATTAAAGATACCGATTTATCCTTGGTAAATAAAGAATGTTGGGTGGTCCATAACAAGCAAAACGGTAATTACCAAGACCTTCTTAGATTGCTTTCTTTTTCTTATGCCCATAAAGAACACGGCCAAATCCTTTATGACTCACTAAAAATCTATTTTTCAGCAATTACAGAAAAACTTCCCGAATTAGCATTCTTGAAATTTTGGATTTCATTCGAGATTTTAATGAAGAAAGGAGAAAAAACAAAGGATTCGGAATATATACAAAAACTGAAAGAACAAAATATTTTTCCTGGAGACATCATAGACTCTCTCTACAAAAAACGATGCGATGTGGCCCATGAATACAAAACCGACTTTATTTCGTTTCAAGAAGTTTCTTTTGCAAAAGACATTGCAGAAACAGTGCTGTTGAATATAGATAGATTTTGGAATAAAAATGCTTAAATCAGAGGAGGATGATGTCCTCTTACGATGGAAGAATTATCTGGGGATGTTCCGCAAAGCATTATAGCATTAGTTGAACGTTTTAACCGAAATGAGGCTGCGTATAAAAGTCAAGGGTACAACGAGCTGCAATTGCGTCAGGAATTCATTAACCCTTTTTTTGAGGCGCTTGGCTGGGACGTATATAATAAGAGTGGTACGGCACCCGCATATCGAGATGTGATTCACGAAGATTCCATTAAAATGGCGGGTGGAACGAAAGCTCCGGATTATTGTTTCACTCTTTCTGGTCGTAGAATGTTTTTTATCGAGACGAAAAAACCTGCTGTCGATGTTACAAAGGATACACGACCTGCGTATCAGTTGCGTCGATACGCATGGAGTGCAGGTTTGCCTGTTTCGATATTGATGAATTTTGAACAGATCGCAGTCTATGAATCACGTCAAAAACCGAAAGAAAATGACAAGGTCACGACGGAGCGGATTCTTCTCTTTTCGTACAAAGAATTCGTCGAGAAATGGCAGGAGATCGCTGGGATCTTCTCGAAACAAGCGGTGTTGCAGGGGTCTTTTGATAAGTTCATCGAAGCAGCGAAACAGAAACGTGGTACACAAGAGGTCGGTGATGAATTTCTCAAAGAGATCGAGGGTTGGCGAGATGAGCTCGCTAAAAATATTGCGCTGCGAAATCATGATTTGTCGGTTCGTGAACTTAACAACGCTGTTCAGCATACGATTGATCGCATCATCTTTCTGCGGATGTGTGAGGATCGCGGTATTGAACGGTACGGTCAGCTTCAGGGATTGCTTCAGAATGAAAAGAAATATCAGAATCTCTGCAAGATCTATGAGAAGGCCGATGAGAAGTATAACTCCGGTTTGTTTCATTTCAAGCGGGAAAAGGGTCGGGTGACACCACCCGATGAATTGACATTGGTGTTAAAGATCGATGATAAGGTACTCGAAGGGATCATAAAGCATTTGTATTATCCGGAAAGCCCATATGAATTTTCTGTGTTGAGACCCGAGATTCTTGGGAACGTGTATGAGCAATTCCTTGGGAAGGTCATTCGGTTGACGGAAGGTCATCATGCGAAAGTCGAGGAGAAACCCGAGGTGAAAAAAGCAGGGGGTGTCTTCTACACGCCTCAATATATCGTTGAGTACATCGTGAAGAACACCGTTGGGAGGCTATGTGAAGGGAAGACGCCGAAGCAGATCGAGAAGATTCGCATCCTTGATCCAGCGTGTGGTTCGGGGTCGTTTCTTCTTGGGGCGTATACGTATCTTTTGAATTATCATTTGGATTTCTATACTGGGAAGAAGAATCCGAGGCAATACAAAGATCAGATTTATCAGAGAAAAGATGGTCAATGGTTCCTAACAATCAAGGAGAAAAAACGAATCCTGTTGAACAATATCTTTGGGGTGGATATTGATAGTCAGGCAGTAGAAGTCACAAAACTGAGTCTACTTTTGAAGGTTCTGGAAGGTGAAGGGCGAGATGTTTTTGAACAGCAAAAGAAGCTATTTCAAGATCGAGTTTTACCTGATTTAATAAATAACATCAAATGCGGTAATTCCCTTATAGGATTAGATTTCAACTTTGATCGCGTTTTTTTGCAGGAAGAAAACGATGAGATTTACAAAATCAATGCGTTTGATTGGAATGCAGAATTCAAGGAGATAATGGATGGTGGTGGATTTGATGTCGTTATTGGCAATCCACCCTATGTCCGTCAAGAAACGTTGAGTTTTTTTAAAGAGTATTTAGAGAAAAAATATATTACTTTTCACAGTATCGCAGATTTGTATGTTTATTTTATTGAGAAGGGAATAGACCTTCTTAATGACGAAGGTCATTTTTCTTTCATTGTCTCTAACAAATGGTTGAGGTCAAATTATGGTGCTCCCCTCAGAGAGTGGATTAAGGAACAAGGGCTTGAAGAGGTTATCGATTTTAGAGATTTACCGGTTTTTCAAAAAGCTACTACTTATCCATGTATCATCAAAATTACAAAAGGATTATCTAAAAAGAAAATCAACATTGTTCAAGTAAAAACTCTTGGATTTCCTAGTCTATCTGACTATGTAAAAAAGGAAAAATTTGGAATATTGCTTAGTAGTCTCAGTGAAAAAGGTTGGTCGTTGAATAAAGAAGAAGAAAGAATTATCCTCGAAAAAATTAAGAGACATGGGAAGCCTCTTAAGGAATACATTTACGATAAAATTTTTTATGGGATTAAAACAGGGTTCAATGATGCATTCATTATTAACAAAAAAACTAGGGATGCTATTATCGAAAATCACCCTCAAAGTGAAGAATTGATAAAACCATTTTTATTTGGAAAAGATATCAAGCGTTATGAGCCTTTGAGATCAGAAAATTTTTTGATTCTTATTCCTAAGGGATGGACAAAAATTAAATCTCTGGGAGATCCGAATCCTTGGTTTTGGCTCTGTAAGAATTATCCACATATATCAGAACATCTTTCACTGTTCGAACAGCAAGCAGAAAAGCGCTCTGATAAAGGTGAATATTGGTGGGAACTTAGGGCTTGTGAATATTACAAAGAATTTGAGAAACCTAAGATAATGTTTCCTGATATTTCTCTTCGAGGAAATTTTGCCTTGGATGACGAAGGGTCGTTTTATTGCGTTAATACCGCTTATATCTTGGCAAGTTCCGATAGATATCTCCTGGGTATCCTGAATTCATCCTTGATTACCTTCTATTATGCGAATATTTCATCGAGTTATCGTGGAGGATACCTGCGTTTTATTTACCAGTACTTGGCTGAACTACCAATCAGGGTAATAGATAATAGTAAAGAAAAGGAAAAAAAACAGTATGAAAAAATGATTGAATTAGTCGATGAAATGCTGAACCTTCATCAACATTTAGAAAAAACTAGAACCGAGAACGATCGAACGATTATGAGTCGGCAAATCAAATCAATCGATTCCCAAATTAATCAGCTTGTATATGATTTGTATGGCTTGAAAAAAGAAGAGATTGAAATAATTGAAGAGGCAACAAAGACCACCTAGCTATAATAAGATGTGGATTTTTCCTTCTTCCGGATATGAAGGCACTGAAAAAGGCTATCCTATTATTATAAAATATAGGAAGTTTTAGTTCTAAAAGAACTTCCACACCGTTATACTGCCTTGTGCGCTTTTTCCGGAGGCATCATAAGCTGTCACTGTGATTATGTGCCTGGAGAATCCCAGATTCCATCGCCATGTGTAAGGCGGTTGAGTTACGGTAGCTTTTAATTGATTGTCGAGTCGAAACTCAACTCGTTCGATACCAAGTGGAACCTGACTTGCTTGGGCTTCGATGGTGATCGGGCCAATGGCGATGCATCTATTTGGTAAAAGAAGAATCCTCATATTAAAAAGATAGATACCATTCGTTGGTTTTGTGATTGTGATGTTCGGGGGTTTATAGCTAATTGAGACAAGAGCGGTATCGCTACTCTGGTTTCCTTCGCTGTCGGTGACGGTGAATGTCGCGGTGAGATTACCTACGGTCGTATAGTTATGGGTCGGGTTCTGCTGGTTCGAGGAGGAGCCGTCTCCGAAGTCCCAATGGTATGAATAGGGTGGGATCCCACCGTAAACATCGCCTACGAAATTAATAGCGTTATCGTAGTAACCGGTATAGGGGCCGTGTGCATCGACAATGAGTGGCCCGCGGCCAAACGCATAAAGATACCCACCTCCCATGTTATATGCACAACCGATGTAGACCGTGCCATCTGACCCAATTGCAGGTGAGGAATCAACCCAATAATTGGCAATCCGTTGGCGCCAGCGTTCTGTCCCATTTGGATTTACGGTAATGATGTCTCCTCCTTGGCCATCACCGATATGAGTGCCAAAGTAGATGATGCCGTCAGCGGAGATTGCGGGGGAAGACCATTCGATACTGCCACCAACTGGGAATTTCCAACGGACCGTCCCATTCGGAGCAACTGCAAAAAGGTATCCTTCGCCTATATAGATGGTTCCGTCAGGACCGATGGCGGGATTAGCTTTAGACCCATCTCCAATACGGCAACGCCACACTAATGACCCGTTAATAGGATTCAAAGAGTATAAATAACCGTCCCAGGAACCAATATAGACCGTGCCATCTTCTGCGATGGATGCCGAGCCCATAACGTAATCTCCAGTCTTATATCTCCAGCGGAGCGTCCCATTCTGGTTCACAGCGTAAATATAAGTATCTGTTGAACCAAAATAAATAGTCCCATCCAAACCGAGAGCAGGCGCAGAAGTAAGCCACTGTCCGGTTTGATAATGCCATTTTTCTGTTCCATTGAAGTTGATTGCGACAAGACTATTTCCGCCATCTAATGTAGTTACGTAGATTGTTCCATCGTCAGCGATAACTGGAGAACCATAGCTGATATCTGCCCCGCACCAATGAGACCATTTTAATGAACCATCGGGGTAGAATGCATAGAGATAGCCATTCCAACACCCCGCGTATATTGTTCCATCCACTCCGATTGTTGGAGTAGTCTCAATCCAATCGCCAACAAGATGTCGCCATTTCATTGTTCCATTAGGATATATAGCATTCATATACCTGTCATTGCTCCCAAAATAAAGAATTCCATTATTATCAATTGCAATTCCTCCATCAACCCAATCTGTTTTTAATCGCCATTTCATTACTGCTGGGGAATCACTAGTATTGTATTGACTTAAACCTGTATGCCGAGGGTCGTGGCAGCACATCGGCCATGGCAAATTAGTATTTTTTTGATATCCATTTATTTCTTTAATAGATGGTCTTGAGGATTGATTGTAAGGATGCATCAATTCTGCTACCGACTTTGAATTGCTAGCTTGAATTCTTGAAAAAAACAATGGACTAGCAAGGAATAATATAATTATTAAATAAATTAAAATTGGATAATTTTTCATCAAGAAACCTCCAATTAATTAATATACAATCAGCATCTGCTTATTAAATTTTTTCGCTTAAACCAGTAAAATATATAAACTTATATCTGATTTTCGATATTGAGGAGGTATTAAATGAAAAAGAAAATTTTAAGTATATTTTTTTGTGTCTTATTAATTGCTAATAGTATATTGATCATTCAAACGCACAATGAAGCCGTTGCTTATATAGAAAATCCAGAATATTATTTCCCATTAAATTTGACATATGTGAAAATGATTACAAAACACTTATCGGAGATTATAAATAACTCATATAATAGTACGCTTCAAGAGAAAGGTCTAGCAAAGGGGCGATATTTCGGAACACCTGGAGAACTCGATGCTGCTCGCTGGTTATCCGAGCAGATGAAAAATATTAGTCTTTTCCCGTGTTCTAATGACTCCGAAATCCCTTTTTTAGAAAGAGTCGAAAATAACACTGAATACGTATCCTCTATGTTTAAAAATATTACCACGAAATTAGAACTTACAGATAAATCATTCACCATTACCAACCACAGCTATGGTTCAACGGTAAAGAACAAAACAATCGATTGCTATATCTCGCCCAGATGGACACTCGAAGGTCCAACAAAAGAAGACAAAACAGTACCATATGATAAATCAACACTTACCCGCTCATTTGAATACCACAATCTCACTGTTTTTCATTCCATTGTCGACTATATAGGAAGTAACTTTAATGCAATCATAAACGCGAGTCTCAATTTACTCTACAACATGACCGAAGATGAGGTCGATTCCTACCTCACGACAGCCTTCGAACAATACTACAACTTCACCTTCGATGATATCGAAGCTCACCCCGAAAACATGACACGGCTCCCGTGGTACAATGCGACCCTCTGCGGTAATCAACCATTTGTCCTGATTCGTGAGGATAGAACCTTCAACCCACATTGGCCGGAGACGCCTCTCCGCGTCATTATCTTTGAAATAGATCATTGGTACAAAAATGTTCGTGATAAAATCGACCGTTGTTGGCCAAATTGTAAAGGAGTGATTCTCTACGATTACGACAACCTCTCGCATGATTTCCTCGTAAACGGAAATATGAAATTACCAGTAATCTTTATCAATGGGACTGACGGACATCGAATAATCAACGATATCAACGACTACACAGTCAACCTATCCTTCAGCCAAGAATGGAATGCATCCGTAGAAAGCTATAATCTTGTCGGTCAGATTAACGGATCAGATCCCAATCGTTCGCACATTGTGGTAATAAATTCCATCTATAACTCAGTTTGGTCTTCCGGTACCGCGGATGCAGCGATTGGATGTGGCATCGTTCTCGCCCTCGGACGCTATTACACAGAGAATCATCTAACGCCGAAATATACTACGCAATTTGTTCTTTACGCAGGAGAAGAAAATGGATGCAAAGGTGCTTACTCCTACAAAGCAAAACATAAGAACTATACCATTGAAAAATTCATCGATCTTAATCAACTCTGTTTTAATCAAACCGACCCCAAGATGACGCTGTATGTCGGGACAGACAATCTATTCCTGAAACCTATCCTTGAACACATAACGAATGAAACAGCATATACAAGGCGAATGAACAATGCAGTCGACCTTGAGGTCATCTATCGTTTCCTAGGGCTAATGAGCGACGACATTATCTACGCCGGACCCATGCTACAATTTCCCAGAGCCGATACCATCACGTTCTGTAAAGGGATGACATGGTTACATCATCACCGCGACGGTAAAAACCATACGGAAGGAGATTCTATGAGATACTACGATGATGCAGACGTAGCTGCGACATCGGACATTGTTTTTAATATTAGTCGATATTTTTGCTTAAATCCGGATTGCCGTTTTCTCACGGTCGATCAGCCATGGCTCAAGGACTCCGATGACGAAAACACCATCCCAGACTCCATCCAGGTCAATTACACTCTCAACACGACCTTGCCGCAAGATCGCGTCTGGGTCAAAGCAACCCTCGTTTCAGAAGATCATCCGATTCTCTGCAGATATAAAGAAGAGAAACATTACCTGGCCACCCCAGAGGGCACTTCAGGAAGCATCAGTATTACGCTACCGCTCCGCGCCCCTAAAGGATGCTATGACCTCTCTCTTTATCTTTATAACTCAACAGGCGAGATAGACAGAAAAGTCACTCATCTTTTCGATTATCTGGATTTCGGGAAGTATGCAAATGACACGAGACTCGGTGGTCCTTTCTACATGAGCCCTCCCAACGATCCGCCAAATACACCACAACAACCACAAGGGGACTCGGAAGTACAAACGAATGAGGTTCATACCTACACCACCAGCACCACTGATCCAAACAACGATACTATCTGGTATCAATGGAAATGGGAGACAAAAATCCTCGGCTGTCCATTAACATACTATACAACGTGGGTAACAGGCGGCCCCTATCAGTCCGGAGCAACCTGTCCCCACATCATCTCTTGGTCCGAAGAAGGCACCTACAATATCTGGGTCCGTGCAAAAGACTATTTCCTCAACCCCAATGTGATGAGCGATTGGTCACCATGTAAAACAGTCCAGGTCACGAAAGGTGATGGGGAATCCAGCTGGAACACCCAGTTCCTTGACAGCTTCAGTCTCGATACCGTCGCCGTTAATCAGCAAACCTCTTGTGACGGCTTCAACGAAGCCACAAGCACCCAAGAACAATCCAACGGTATCGTGAACTGGACCTGGGACTTCGGCGACGGCAACTTCAGCTATGGCGAGAATGCATCACACAGCTACACCCAGGTCGGTAACTACACCATACATCTCAGTATCCATGATGACCAGAACAACTACCTTAACTGCTCTCAGAACGTCACTGTTCTTATTCTTAATGCTGGCTTCCGGACGACTGGGGACTGGCAGCCAGAAAAACAAGTTCGTTTTAATGATACCTCTGCTGGGCTTTACCCAATTGTGAATTGGACCTGGGATTTCGGCGACGGCAACATCTCCTATATCAGGAATGCGACCCATAATTACTCGGCCATCGGTTGTTATAACGTCACACTGACCGTCCGCGACAATCAGAACAACACCCATCAAACCGAGCAGCCAGTCGAGGTTGAACTCATACCACCTGAACTCGCTCAAGTCGTAGGTTACCCCAACCCTGCCATTAACGGAACACCAGTCACCATCGCTGTCGACCTTCTTGACAATCAAAGCGGTATCAAGGAAGTAAAGATCAACATCACCACACCGAATAATACCACGATAAATGCGACTATGATTTCGACGGGCCTTACCGAGTATGATTATACATATACATTCAATGATACTTGGCAGCCAGGCGTCTACAACTACAGCATTTGGGTTGAAGATAACGCCAACAATACCAACGGAACCACGGGTTTTAACTTTACGATTGACTCTGAACCCCCGTCCATCACGACGGTGAGCGCAACACCGAACACCGTCGGCTTCGGCAATAACGTCACGATTACCTCGAATGTCACGGATGATCGGAGCGGGGTGAAAAACGTCAGCGTCAACCTTACCTATCCAGCAGGATGTGGTCTGAACCCAGAGACAATCGCCATGAGTCATATCTCCGGAACCATGTACAGATACGTTTTCTCCAACACCTGGTACGCAGGCTGTTATAACTACACAATCATCGCCTACGATAACGCGGGTAACCTAAAGACCAGTACAGAGCACAGCTTCAACGTATCTGCGACTGCGACCATGAGCATCTCCACCCTGAAGGACACGTACTCCGGGAGCCAATACGTCAACATCACGGACCCACCCAACTCGCCAGAGAATCTCACCCTAGTTGGGAGGGGTCTTACCTGGAACACCTACTACAACGCGTCCTCAAGAGAGAATATCCTGGAATCGTATCAGGGGCCCGTGAATTACCAGGATGATAACAGTTCATGGACGCCGATCAATGACTCTTTATGTCAGTTGGCAAGCAGTCATCCGGCGTACGGTTACGGATATCGGATTGGGAATGATCGTGGCCTCTTTGGCGTGTATTTCAAACCTGATGTGTCGAGTGAGTGGCCGGTGGCGTTCACGTATAACCGGTCAGTCGATCCCACGGTCGGTGTGGTGCGCAGTAAGCTTGTGGGTGTTGGGTACCTTGACCCGGCAAGCAACTGGTCATACCATTATTTGCAGAACGCGCAAAGCAGCCAGGGGCAAACAAACAACTACGCAATCACCTACCCCGGGGTGTTCACAGGCACCAACATCACATGGAGCTATGGTAACACCGGGTTGAAGGAAGCGATCACGATGGGTAATGCGACGAAAACGGTGCTCCAGAACCACCCGCCGCATCAGTACGGCTTGCAGGATGCAAGCTCGTATCTCGTGTTCATCACCAGACTGGATTACCGGAACCTCAACGTGTACAACACATCAGGGATACTGACCGGGAATGTGACCATCGCTGATAGTGGTGTTGATTTCCGGGATGCGCTCGGGTATTTCAAATGTGCTCTGCCGCTCGGCGAAGCCTATTCATTGAATAATGAGTCGATGCGGCAGCACTTGACGTACCGGATCGTGCATTTGAACGGTGAAACGTATTTGCTTTCTGGGTTGAAGGTCTCGCAGTTGAACGCGATGACGTTCCCGGTGGTCGTTGACCCGACCTTGACTGTGTATTCGACCTCGAGCGATGGGTACATCTGGAATTCCAGCAGCAATTATAATACGGTTCGAAGCGCCTTGTCTGGTTCCGTGAGCAGTTCTGAGACGTTCATCACGATCGGGCAAAAGAAGGTCGCAAGCTTCCCACCGACATATTACATCTACCGCGGATTCCTGTTCTTCAACACGACGTCGCTTCCCTTGAATGCGTACATCGACAATGCGACACTCTCCTTGTATAAGAAGGATGATTATTCCACGACCGATTTCAGTATCACAATTCAGCACAGCGAAGCTGGTGGAGGAGCCTATCCGCACAGTCCATTACAACCCGGGGATTACAACAGGAATTATTACATGGGGGCTGGCGGGTCGTACAACACCTCGGGTTTCCACAATGGGTACAATAATATGTCGCTTACGCAACTCAGCTGGATCGTGAAGGCCGGTACGACGAGGTTCTGTGTGCGCAGCAGCAGAGACATCAATGGGAACACGCCGACCGGGAATGAATACGTGAACGTGTATTCTCATGAGTACCCGAACATGGGTCGACTGCCAAAGCTCGTGATCAACTACCGGAACCAGTCGAAGATCAAGAACACCGGTTCTACAGACATCAAAGGTTATCTCTGTATCCAGGTTCAGTTCTACGACTCTTCGCAGGGTACATGGCTTGTTGATAGGGACACTATTAATGAGACATCACCGCGGACCATCAACAGCGGCAGCCAACTTGCGCTTGACACGATTTTTAATGGGCACGTACGAGCATCGGACCTAACACATGGAGCAGGCACTTATCGGGTGTACACTGCTTTTAGAGATCCATATGGGAATATTCTGAAAACAAGCAATGGTGTTGAGTTGAAGGCCTGGTGGCAGTTCTCTAAGACCTGAAGCAGTAGCTATAGAGGAAATCAGGTCGATTCTGGCCTGATTTTCATCTAATTTTTTATATAAACATTTACACTCTCGAATGAGAACAAAATCGTTACTGTATCCGATTCTTAGAACTGTTTTTTTTCCCTTGGTACAGATTAGCTAGCAACAGGAATTAATTTTCTTTTAATGGCAACTATATTATTCAAATAGATTAGTAAATTAATGTAACATTTGTTGTAAAAAATAATGTTGACGACAAAAGTATTAAGAACCTATTCTATTTATTATTAGTATAGTTCTGGAGGAAAAGAGAAATGAAGAAAGTGGGTGTGTTGGTAATTGTAGTGATACTGGTGGTGTCTTCGTTGATGGTACTGTTACCGAAGGGGGTGACGGGTGTGAAATATGGACCCGCTATCCATAAATATTTCTTTATTCGATATATAAGAAAATAGGAGAATTCGTGGGAATGAAAAAGGAAGATGGATTGATATGGATGCCGGTGCTTCTGGTCGTATTGCTATTAATTTCTCCATCGGGTGCAGGATTTTCAACCGAAGCGCAATCTCCCCATCTTCAAAGAAAGGTCATTACGGTTGATGATGAACCTGGGGACGCAGATTATTCCTCGATCCAAGAGGCGTTGAACTATTCTAATTCTGGTGATACCATTGAAGTCTATAGTGGGATATATTATGAACATGGAATAATGATAATTAAAGAAAATATATCATTAATAGGAATTCCATATGAACTCGGTAATGGGAGTGATATCGGTAAACCTTTCATTGAAGGACAGGGTCTCGCTGATGTTATTCATGTGCACGCTCGAAATTCTACGATAACCGGTTTTCAAATCGAGAATAATGGCGGAGGTGCGTATAGTGATGTGACCATTTCAAATGGGTCCAATGGATGTATTTTGTCAAATAATGAACTCAGTAATTCGTTAATGGCAGTTGTTGGTTGTGGTGCAAGCTATAGTAAAATCATCAACAATACCATTAGTCATAGTGGGATACGACAAGGCATCCTTCTCTGGGGTCAGCATATTTTGGTCTCCGGCAACAACATCAGTTATGTCACTGAGGGTATTTCGATTTGGGGTGCCTGGAACTGTACCTATATCGGGAATACGATTAGTCGTTGCTATGATTACGGCATAGTTATTTATGGAACAGGATATATCACAGTGAGTCATAATACGATTAAAGATAATCCGATAGGCATTTTAATAGATGCAAGTGGGAAGAATCTGATCGAAAAGAACAATTTCATCAATAACGACCAGCAGGCGTATTTCAACCAAGAACTGGGTTTCACTGCCGGTAATCGTTGGACGCGAAATTACTGGAGCCAACTGCGCTTATTACCATATCCGGTTCATGGCATTGTGTTGCTCATTATCCCATGGATCCAGTTCGATTGGCGACCTGCACTAAAACCTTATGATATTTCTTGAAAAAATTTCATCGATATTTCGGGTTCGATAATTTGAGAAGAATTTTAGATACGACATCAAATGATGAATCCATTTATCTTCATTTTTATAAAGATGTAAAAAAATTACCATATATCCATTTCTATCAAAGATTCTTCTTCTGTAATCGTAGTTAAATTTTTCCGAGCCGCACACCTCCAAATACACCCCTAAATTAATGAGATGGAAATCAGGTGTCCATACCCGGGGTCGTTTGTTCTCATCCCAAACGAACACTGGTTGTTCGTACGACCATTGGATACCGAATTTTTTTAATACATTAGCGACTTCTTTTTCAGCATCTGTCATCCGATCATAAATCGATCCTTTTTGCATTGTGTAACCTCCAAAAAAAGAAAAGAAAATTTGAGAATGTTTTTAGTGAGAAATAGGTTTGACTTCCTCGGACCAGAACAAGGTAAAAATGTGATTTTCTTGGTCCGATTCCCTCCTGTTGACCTTGGAGGGTTCGGCCTGGCCCATTTTTATTAGATTAAAAATATTTGGGAGAGTCGAGGCAGCTAAATTTATAAACAGGCCAATCGATGCTAAAATGCTGTACGTTCACATTTGTCAGCGAAAAAGAAAAAATTTAGTTACTATATTGTTCGAATAGTGAGGAATGGAGATAAGATGGTCGAATCAACATTAATTGCCAGGGAAGAAATTGGAAATATGGGTGTTGTCAGCGGAAAAGAGATGAACATTGAAGCCGCATTAGTGTTAGATTGTCTGGATACGGATATTCTGATCGTATCATCAGATTTCAAAGTAATTTTTGCTAATGCTTCATTTTTAGAAAAAGTGAAAAAAAAGAAAGAAGAAGTGTTAGGTAATTACTGTTATAGTGTTACTCATCATAGGGATAGCCCTTGCGAACCACCGAATGATCCATGTCCAATAAAAAAGGTTATCGAAACAGGTGAACCTTCCATTGAAGTTCATACTCATCTTAATAGCGAAAACAAAAATTTTCTGGTAAATGTAATAGCTGCGCCTTTGATGAATAAAAAAGAAAGTTTAGGCTTTCTTCATATTTCAATTCCTGTCAAAGATGAGATTAAAATAACTGATGAAATGAATAAAGCTTTGGAAAAGACTCAGGAAATTTTGGCTGTCGTAGAATTATATCAGGAACAAGTGATAGAACTTAAAGATAAGACAAAGAAATTAGAGGAGACAAAGAAACAATTAGAGTCAAAGCTTGATGAGTTAGTAAAATTTAAAAGCGTTGTCGTTGGGCGAGAATTGAAAATGATAGAATTAAAAGAGAGGATAAAGGAATTGGAAAAATAATAATAACAAATAATATATCACAAATAGTGAAAAGTCAAGTTTTTCAGATACGCTCTACATAAGATTATTTTCAATACAATTATTTTGTTTGCATTACTCAGAGATTGTTAAATTCTATTTATTTAATTTCAACCGGGAATACTGCGCGGTCTGAAGTATCAGTGTGACCTCCAGATAAAAACCGGGTAATTCCGACATGACACACTTTGAACAAAGATGCTCTCGGATACTATATAAGACAAGCCTTAGAGATCGACTCGAAATAACGTTTATATATTATCATAGCTGTATAATTATACATGCGAAAGTTATGTGTCCACAAGGTTCTCGTCTTTTTTCTCGGGATTGTTATCCTCCTTGTTCCTGCCCTCTGTCTGAGCGGATCACCCCTAGCAGTTCACCCATTGGCAGAGGAAGAGACGCTGTCTATCCTGCTGAATTGCTCCAATATCAACGGATTGATTCGTCCGTTTGAAGAGATCAACGACGGCCCTTCCCCAGTGAAAAACGCCTCCTCGTACGCCGACCTGACAAACCAATATAGAGAAATCGGCATCACCGCGACACGGACTCATGACCTTTCCGGTCCTACCGACGTTCATACGATTTTCCCAAACCTGAGTGCTGACCCGACCGATGCATCGAATTACCATTTCGAGACAAGCGATGTCTTCATCACTAGCATGATTAACGCGGGATGCCAGGTCTATTACCGCTTAGGGGAAAGCGCGGGAGGGAATGATACTTTGAAAAGACCGCCTGCAAACTTTACGGCCTGGGCCCAGGTCTGTAAACATATCACGATGCATTACAACGACGGATGGGACAACGGCTTCCATTACAACATCTGCTACTGGGAGGTCTGGAATGAGCCTGACCTCGTGGGATTCTGGAACGGCACTGCCGAGCAATATTACACGTTGTTCCAAATAACAGCGGAGACATTGACGGCATATAACTCGTCCCTCAAGATAGGAGGCCCGTGCACCTCCTCGGTCTGGAATGCCAACTATACGGACGGTTTTTTACAGTACATTCGCGACCATCATGTACCCCTAGATTTTTTCTCATGGCATATGTACGCGAGGACCCCGTTTGACTATTATACAGCGTCGCTGTATGTTCGAGCGCTCCTCGATTCCTACGGATTCACCGCGACCGAGAACATCAACTCAGAATGGAACTACGACATCCTGTCGCCCCAGAGAGACAAGGACAACGCGAAGAACGCTGCGTTCACTGCCTGCTGCCTCACTATTTTCCAGGACGCCCGACTGGACAAGACATTTCGCTATCGAGGAACCGCAGATAATAACAAGCTCATGAGGCTCCTTGGCCTTGATCTTTCCTTGTTCACCTACAACGGCGTCTACAAGAGACCTGCGCTTTCCTACCTTGCGATGCATACGATACTGAGAGACACACCCACTCGTCTCTGGACCCCGCCCATGAACGGATCCACAGGGGTCACCTATCTTGCAGGCATCTCAGACGACAGAACTAATATCAGCGTCCTTCTCAGCAATTTCAACGCCAGTGATACATCGTACTCCCTGACAATAACAGACCTCCCCTGGAATCAGTCGTACACCGTCGTCCGGTATCTCATTGACGAGAGCCATCACCTCCAAATCGTCGGAACCACGATGGAAACCATATCTCCCTATAACACGACAGGAACCTTGAAAACAAATGCAGTCATGCTCTACCGCCTCACCACATCCACCGTCATTCCAAAGGAGGGACCCACGGTCGAAAGGATACCGTTCCTCCTGCGCCTCCGGTTCCTGGACCCGCTCTTCAGGATTCTTGCTATCATTTTGATCCTTTTCATCCTCAAATAAAAACCAAACTCTGAAACCACATATATCTCTGACACGACCTAAAGATTAAATATCGCTTTTTATTTTCCCGGTGAGCACTATGATTAATACAACGTTACCAGACCTCATTAACAACGCCTTGCGCGACGCACATATCCTTATTACACCTGTTATCGGCCAAATCATCGCTGCTGTCTTGTTCTTTATCCTCTCCCTCATCGCAGGCTGGATCGTGTACCATATCTTCGAACACTACTTCAGCAGATGGGCGAAAAAAACTAAGACAACCCTTGATGATGAGATCATCAAAAACGTGAAACGACCAGTCTATTACTTCGTGATTCTCCTCGGGTTCTTCTACGCATTTGAACAACTCACTGTTCTTTCTGTCTATTCATCTCTCATTGGACAAATTTTTCTTGTTGCGGAGGTGTTTCTTGTCGCCTTTATCATCACCCGCATCATCAATGTCTTGGTCTCATGGTATGCCGAGCGCATCGTGAAACAAGGTAGACGAGCGGTCAGTGGTAACATCCTTTTGGTCTTCAAAAAACTCCTCCATGTTTTCGTCTACATCGCCGCGTTCCTCTATCTTCTCTACATCAGTAAAATAGATCTCTCTGGTGCGGTCGTCGGCCTTGGAGTCACTGGGATTGCGATTGCATTCGCCTTGCAAAGTATCCTCGGAGATGCTTTCAGCGCTTTTACTATCTATTTTGACCGTCCGTTCGAAATCGGGGATTACGTCGTCATCGGGCAGCATGAGGGGACGGTCACCCACATTAGCATGAAATCCACACGCATCAAGCTACTGCAAGGAGAGGAACTTGTCGTCTCCAATAAAGAGATCACAGGGGGAAGTATCCGCAACTTCAAGAAGATGGAGACAAGGCGCGTCTCCTTCACCATCGGCGTCACGTATCAGACCCCGCTGGAAACACTCAAAAAAATCCCGCAACTCCTCCAGGATATCATCCAACCATTTGACCATGTTGAGTTCCAACGAGTCCATTTCAAAGAATTCGGGCAGTTCAGCCTGAACTTCGAGGTTGTGTATGTCATTACATCACCTGATTACGTGAAGTACCTTGATACCCAGCAGGCGATTAACTTCAAGATTCTTGAGACGTTCGAAAAAGAACACATTGAGCTAGCCTACCCCACACAGACAATCGTATTGCATGAACCGAAAAAAAACTCCTAGATGGTCAGCTGATTGAACTGCACACCAAGTTTTGTCAGTGCGTTCAAAGACGGTAAAAACAACGCAGGGTTGATGTGCCGCAGAACCAAATTCATCCTCACGAAGCAGACCCCGATGAGGTTCCATTTCAGAAATGCCCTGTGGATGAGGTGCGGGTATCGTTTTACGCGGTTCGTCCCGATGCATTGCCCTGCGATGTCACCGCTGATTAGCGCCCGGTAGATTCCCTGCCCGTTCATGGGGAACGTTCCCACGCCAGCATCACCCACAAACAGAATGTTCTCATGCATGAGCGGGTACTGCAGTCCCAGAGGGACAAGCCCACCTACCACGTAGCTGACCGTTCCTGTTATATGCTGCTTTTCTTTGAACGTTTCGAGCAGTTCCCGTAGATTGAACCCCAGGTGCCCAAGGGTGCCGACCCCGACATTCATCTCTCGTTTTTCAGGGTCCCGCGGGAAAATCCAGTAGTACCCGAGGTCTTCCATGTAGATGAGTTGAATGAAATCATCGCGAAAACAATTCGCATCCTGTAGCGTCTGTTGATACGTGACACCGACATGTCCGGTACCTAGCCCGAGCGTTCGCTTGATTGAACTAGGGCATCCCGAGGCGTCCACGATGTAGGTCCCGTCAAGGTCATCCACTGATTTTATAGTGTCCCCTGTGGAGATGTGAACGTTCCGCTTCTCAGCATCGCGTGCCAGTTGGCAGATGAATTCCTGCCTATTGAGGATGAAGGCAACACCTGGCGGTCTTGTCGCGGTATAGGATCGTTTCCCGACGCTCACGCTTCCTTGGGTAATCTCGTCAAAAATGCTTTTTTTCTCTGGTTTCCATTTGGACCATTCGTGTTCGACGGTATGTCCCTCGCCGCATCGACGGCCCTCATGGTTATACCCGATGGTCTTGTACTTCTCATGAACAATGACATCAATGGAGGGATTGTGCTCTTTTATCGAGATCGCGGTGCTCAGGCCGCTCAGACTTCCTCCGACGATATCAACCTGCATAGGAACCATCAATTCTAGCTTACGACTCTATCAAGAATTCATTCGTATCATAAAATTGTTATGGAAGCTTTTTGTTTAACAGCAACCTTCAAAAGAAAAAGACCAATACCCATGTGGTTCATCTAGCCCCGTAGTGTAGAGGTCAATCATACGAGACTCTGGCTCTCGTGACATCGGTTCGAATCCGTTCGGGGCTATCCCTCTTTTATCCTAGGACCCTCACGCTGATTGTATCGGAGATATCCACGAGCGCTCCCTCCGTTCGCTTCCCCATGCTGCAGTTCACCACCGTGGTCTTCCCTGAGACCGTCACCCCTGGGTCCTCATGGATATGACCGCACAGCACAAGCCGTGGCGATGCAGCATCGACCAGGTCCCTGAGTGCTTTACTGCCACCATGGGTCCCAAGGAAGATCCTATCCTGTAATTTGTAAGGAGGAACATGGGTCACAAGGACGCTTGCTTCGGTAAGGACAGCCTTGAGCGGCTGCTCGGTCGATCCGTCGGAAATCCCAAGATCGGTGAGTGATGGAGGGAGGTCTCCCCCAATGCCGATGAAGGGGACACCGTGGCTGACGACCCGTTTCAAATGGATGTTCGTCGCCTTACTTTTGTCAATCGCCTGGGGCACGTCAGATGAATCGATGTTGCCGTGCACTGCAAGCGTCTCCACGGGGAGCTGATTCAGAAGGGCTTCAGCGACTGAACCCGGGCCGAACAGGGTGAGATCCCCACAGATCACCACCAGGTCCGGCTTCTCGACCTCGATATGGTGTAATACAAGATTCAGCCGGTATTGTGATCCATGGAAATCGGCAGCAGCAAGGATCCTCATACACGCTAGGGAATATCGCCTGTACTAAAAAAGATTATGAGACCACGCTATCCCAATAAAATGATCCCTATCTGCTGTGGTCTTTCTGGTAGAAGTCAAACTTCGTTTCATCTCGGAAGATTTCAGAGAACTTTTCCGCGAATTCTCTACTCAACTTCATGTGCTTTCCTTCTCTCCATCCTTCAAATATCTCAGAGGAAATAACGCATTTCATCTATAAAAAATTTATCGAATTTTATGGTATTTTTCTTCCATAAACCAGTCGTCTCCCCGGGAAAGCTATTAATACCACCTTCATGGATAACGGTAAAACCGCATCTGATGTGAAGGGACCCTATGACCAAAGAGGAAGACATCACGAAGAATCTTACCATGATCGAATACTACAAGCAACAGCTGGAATCGATCGATGCCCAGCTGCAGTACCTCTCCACGGTGCTCGCGGAATACCAGCGTGCGAAGGTAACCGTGGAACAGCTTCATACCGCTGATCCGAACACCGAAGTACTCATCCCCCTCGGAGGAGGTACCTTTGTCAGCGGCTCTGTGAAAGACACCTCCAATGTCCTCATCGGTGTCGGCGCCTCGCTCGTGGTGGAAAAATCCGTGGATGACGCGCTGAAAAAACTGGATGAGCGGATCAAAAAAATCCAGGATAACCAAGAGAAAATCGTTTCCATCGGGCAGAAAATCCAATGCGATGCCGAGGATTTATCCCAGAAAACACAAAAGATGATGGAAGAAGCACAACGGTAAAACGCAGTATGGGACGTCCATGTTCAATTTTCTGAAAAAGAAACTCAAAGTGTTTGAAAAGAATCTCGAGGCCGAGATCGAAGCTGAGCTCAAAAAAGAGGATAAGATCGAGAAACGACAGCTTGAGCAGGAACCGGTCTCTAAACCTCCCGAGATGAAATCTCCCGCTCAACCTCCGGAGGTTCCACCAGAACAACCCCTCGTCAAAGAGGAAGAAAAACCGGTGGTGACCAGAAAGCGGGCGCTACGGGCACAAAAACCGGTGAGCGAGGAGAAAAAGGAGCGGGAGCGGCAGCTGGACCGTCAGATCGAGGAGAGCATCGAAAGCGAGCTGCAACGGGTGATCCAGACCCGTAAAAGCATCGAAGAGGCGGTCGGCGGCGAGCAGAAACCGAGCTGGACCCTTGACGAGGCGAAGCTTGATGAGCTGCTCTGGGACCTCGAGATGGGGCTCCTTGAGGCTGATGTGGCGTACTCGGTGATCGATTCAATCAAGAAAGACGTGAAGAAGGAGCTCAAACGCGTTCCGTTCGACAAGGGCAAGGCAGGGGAGCTGGTTGAGACTGTCCTTAAGAATGCGATTGGGCATGTGTTATCCACGAACCATTTCGATTTCAAAACATTCATCGATGAGCACGCAAAACCGATCGTGATCATGTTCGTCGGGGTGAACGGAACCGGGAAGACCCTCTCCATAGCGAAGATCGCCTGTCAGCTGCAGAAGATGGGGAAAAGTTGCGTGATGGCCGCGGGTGACACGTTCCGCGCGGGCGCGATCGAGCAACTGTCGATCCATGCGGAGCGGCTCGGCGTGAAGATCATTAAGCACGGCCCCGGGTCTGATCCGGCTGCGGTCGCGTTTGATGCGATCGAGCATGCGAAGGCGAAACACAAGGATGTGGTGCTTTTGGATACGGCTGGCCGGATGCAGACGAACACGAACCTCATGGATGAAATGGCCAAGATCAAGCGGGTCGCAAAGCCGGACCTCATCATCTTCGTCGGCGATGCGCTATCAGGGAACGATGCTGTCGAACAAGCGAAGCGATTTAATGAGGTCGTCGGCATCGATGGAGTGATTCTGACAAAAGTTGATGCAGATGCAAAAGGAGGTAGTTCTCTTTCCATTGCCTATACGATCGGCAAGCCGCTGTTGTTCGTCGGGGTCGGGCAGAACTACGAGGACCAAATACCGTTTGATCCGGACTGGATGATCAAGAATATCTTTGAAAAATAGAATTTCGTTTTCGTGTTTCTAAAAAATACTTTTTACCCACGTCATTCTCTACTCAAATTGTTTTTCGATGGCATGAAGGCAAAAAGGGTCTCCATGTTGTTTCTCAGTCATCGCGGTTGAGACCGAAAGGCATCCTCCTTTGCATTTTTTTCCGTATTTGCACTCAACACAATCGAGTGTTAAATCCTTTATAGAAAAAAGACGATTGTAGGAGAAAGACTGGGAATTATCCCAGATATCGGCAAGGCTGCTTGTTGTCACGTTTCCCTCCACGAGATCATCAGGTAAGGATAGGCATCCTTTGACTCCGCCGTCGCTTTGTATCCCAATAAGGGAAATCCCAGCTTGGCAGCCTCTCCAGATCGGGATGAGGTTAATGTTGGGTAACACCTGGGAATAGTATCCGAAGCAATGAGCTCCGATGATCGGTAATTCTTGGAGGCTGTATTGTTTCCGGGTGCTTGCTATGAAAAGAGCCGCGGCGTAGAATTCATCCTTGGAAAGTGCAAGTTCTTTTGGAAAACGACCTATCGGTGCTGCGAGTTGCAGTTGCCATGCGATCTTTTTGTGAGCGAGGAGGGCTCGAAGGCGGGAAAGATCATGGATGTTTTTTTTATGAAGCGTTGTGACCACGGTGGTCGGGATATTCGCGTTTGTCAACCGGTCCAGCGCAGTCAGGCATCTTGCGAAGGACCCCTGCTGCTGCCTGATAGTATCATGTATCATTGATGAGCCACCGTCGATGCTGACCGCGACAGCATATGGTTCCAATGACCGCAATTGTGAGATGATGTGATCATTGACGCACCATCCGTTGGTAACAACGGAGACATTCATCGATAGATCCTTGATGTCCTTGGCGATTTCGAACCAACTCGGGTTGAGGAACGGCTCACCTCCGATAAGAGCGATGTCTTTGCAGTGCATCACCGCAAGTTCTTTTGTGGCATTGTTCCATTGTTCCGTCGTCAGCTCTTTTTTCCGTGCGTCACCCGCGGACGATCCACAGTGGATGCACTGCATGTTGCATCGAAGTGTTAATTCATACGCCGCTGATTGCAGTACCCATGTCTTTTGATACATAGTTCTCTTTATTTTTTTAGGGGAGGGGATGATGTAACTTACTCTTGTAGTTACATCATCGATTCCGTGTTCAGAAAAGGCGGCCAAACGAACGGTACATCATTTGCCCAATTGTATCGAAATCTTGGGTGCTTATGCCGATGTAGTGTGCTGGTTTTGAGAAGAGCGCGTATGATACAGCGCTGATTGCCAATGCGACAACGATGATGAGACAATTTTGTATCCATTTTTTCTTTCGAATTGTTTCATCGATATTCTCCTTTGCGATGCCAAGGGTTTTGCCGAGCTCATAGAGTTTTTGCGTTCTCGTTCTGGTCGATTCCAGCCGATTTTCACCTGCCTCAAGATTTTTGTTTTCTTTTTCTTCCATTTATTTTTTCCTCCATAGATTCTCCACGTCATTAAACAGTGGATTCGAAAAAAAATGTGAAAAAAATTGTTGTTCTTCAACGATGAAGTCGATCACGAGCGATCTTAGTGATGCTCACGGACTCCACGGAGTGGTTTTGAAGGAGCGTCTTTTTGATCTCGTTTGGACCGTACGGGCATTTCGTGATGTCTGCGATGATGTACCAGCGCGCCTTAGCCCCTCGTTGAAAACTTTTCGACTCGGTCATGACGAGGTCGACGTTGATTTTTGCGAGGGTCTCTGCGAGCTTCGCAAGGCTCCCGGGTTTATCGTCGAATTCGATTTCGATTTTCACGAGGTTGTCCGCGTTCCCGTAGATGGGGCTGATGATGAGGGTGTTGGTTTTCGTGTCAAGGCTTATCAGCACCTCGTCTCCTTCTTTAAGATCAAGGGTCTCCCGGAATTCGGTGGGGATGACGAGGCGTCCTCGTGTGTCCAAGCGGATGATCGAGTTCATGGTTTCACTTTTGTGGGAATATCGTGGGATATACAAGACTCCCTATATATAATTTTCCTTGTAAATCCCCAATTCAAGGGCGCACCTGGAATCCCCTATCCAGCTCAATGTCAACGCGCACAATATCTTATCATGTCAAAATACAATAGGTAGCTAAATGATCACTTAGCTACCATTTCCTTCTCGAGACGATACAGACAATAGGGATCACTGTGAGCTTTGCCGGCTTCTGAAAGCGAGACTGAGAGACACCCGCCCTTGCAGGTCCTTCCATATTTACATTCCACGCACCCCTCTTTCAAGGAAGCGGTGTCGAATTTCCGATTATATCCGAAAGACCCGGGATCATCCCATATCTCAGCGATCGATCTCTCCCTTACGTTTCCCTCGGTGAATTCCCTTGGTAATGAGAGGCATCCTTTGACGCTGCCGTCGCTTTCAATGCCGAGAACCGAAATACCGGCTTGGCATCCCTTCCAGCGGGATGACATCGTCACACTTGGTAAGACATGGGAATTATACCCGATGCAATGCGCGCCGGTGACAGGCATTTCTTTCACCGAATACTGAAACCGGGTGGTGGCGATAAACAAAGCGACAGAATAAAATTCATCGAATGATAAATGCAGTTGTTTTGGGAAACGACCCATGGAGTCAGCCATCTGTATCTGCCAGGCAATCCCTCTCCCAACAAGAAAATCCCGCATGGCGGGCAATTCTTTGAAGTTTAACTTATGGACTGTGGTGATGACCGTCGTCGGAATGCCGGCGTCCCCTAACGAGATCAATGCCTGTCGACACCGTTCAAAGGATCCTTTCACTTGTCTGATTGAATCATGGGTCTCTGGTTTTGCCCCATCGATACTGATCGCGACCGTGTAAGGATGAACAGCCCGTAATTTTGAAATCGTTTCGTCATTGATGTTATAGCCATTGGTTATCATGCTGACTCTCATCCCAATGTCATTGATGTTTTGTGATATTTCATACCACTCTTTTCGTACCAGGGGCTCCCCACCAAGCAGATTGATGATTTTACAGCCGAGATCGGAAGCATCCTCACAAAACCTCATCCATTCCTCGGAGGACAATTCTTTTTTTCGTAAGTCACCGGCAGCAGAACCGCAATGAATACAGCGCATATTGCACTTTAAAGTGAGTTCGACTGCGATGATTTGCGGAGCATTCTTTCTGAACATGACAGGTACCAATCCTACGATTTTGTTTTCACTAAAAAATAAAAAAACCGTCTCCCTAGAACAGGTGGGAGAACGGAAATCGTTGGAAAAAATCGAAATCTAAAGGACTGACGCCTATGTATTTTTTTCCAAACACCATCGCGTTATCGCCTAATACTATGGCAGCTATAATAATGAGTGCAATCATGATGATGGGATGTTTTTTGTGTTTCAGGGTCAGTTTTATTTCTTCTGCTTTTATTTCAAGCAGTTGTCCAATGTTGTATAAATGCTCTTCTATGTTTTTTCTTCTCATCATATGTATCAGACGAAGTAATAAGGAAATTGATATTAATACATTATGTGATTATAATCACAAAATACTATCGCGCTGGGTAAATTACACTAGGATGGTCGTCCCGTCAAACGGCTTTCCCATCAATGCCTTTTCCAGCTGATCAAGCCGTTTCCCGTTCACCACGAAGGTCGGTAGTTTCGCCCGTTTGATGATCGCAAGGGCAGGCTCATCCATAAAAATATTTTTTCCCGCGGCACCCCAAGTTGTACCATATTGAGCGATCAAATGATCGATGGTCACTTCCTTAAGATGCCTCGCATCCTGAAACTTCTTAGGGTCTTTATCATAGATTCCGTCGACATTCGTTGCATTCACAAAACGAACCGCATGGGTTTTCTCGGCAAGCTCGGCGCCAACCGTATCTGTGCTATGTTTCGGGTCTGTCCCACCCATGACCACAATCGGGAAATCAAGGCTCAGCGCCTCATCTGTCGTTCGCGGGATCTCTTTATTGGACGTTCCAAGAAGATTGGTAATAATTCGGGCGTTCACCCTGGTGACGTCAATGCCGACTAAATCCAATGTATCCTCGTCAAATCCTAGTTCCCGCCCCAATTGAATATAGCGTCGCGCGATCGTTCCCCCGCCAACAATCACAAACAACCGATACTGCTTCCCGACTTTTTTTAATATTACTGCTAGTCGCTTAAGAAAGTCAATGTTTGCTTCGTCGGAGAGAACGACAGACCCTCCTACTGATACAACGACAGAGTCCATTGACGCAAGATATCCTTTATGATGTATTAAAAGTTCGGGACTGTTCGGAATCGCAGCTCCCTTAGTCTAAAAATTTTTTTGAGTAAACAGGAAAGCGTCTTCTTATGCGACTTCGATGCCGCCCTGGCTCTCTTTTGTATTGGTGCTGAGTTTCACCTGCGGCAGTGGAATCGGCGGTGGTAGCCCCAGGTCCTTTGCGATGCTGACAGCCTCAGGGACGCACGCATGCATCACCGCGGTATGAATGTTGCTTGCAAATTGATCGGGCATCTTCCTGGTGTCACCCCACTCCTTTGCGATCTGCTTCGCAGCATCATCCTCGCAGGCCAGGGTTCCCTCGAGTTTGATCATCCCAATCGGTCCATAACTCGCCGTATATTGAAACTCGATCGTCAGGTTCTTCTCCGCCGGGGTTATAACCTGGGTAATCTGGCTATTGTGATCGATACGGATCTGCCGAGGCTTCTCATCAGGCTCGATGTAGCGCCGCGCTTCGATGGTTTTTAATTTAATCGCTTTAATCAACATACCAGGCCCAATAACAAAACACTCCCTAATACGCTTTTCGTTCAGGAAGAAACCCATGGATTCAACGACTACAAGAAAGGTGCGGCATCCCTGCTTCTATGAGAGCACAATCTTCTGAGCATTACAAATGTCGACCTTGAGCGGGACATCAAGCCGTGCCTCCACAGACCATTCCACCTGTGAATCGGAAACGCTGAGCTGCTGCATCAGCATCCCTATCTCCTCAAGCGTCTTACCAAGACCAGTGAGCGTGGAATGGAAATTCTGCTGCGCGGAGGCAAGGATATCAGAAGGGATTTTGATCTCAAAAGGATACAGCTCATTGAAGTAGGTGTTCTCCCCGTCCAGTGGTATAGAAAAATTATAGATCGTGTACACATGGGTCTGCGGCCCTTTGTTTGCTATGGGGCGATCATGGACGATACGTAAGCCGATCAGCGCGACCGAGAGTTTCCTTGCTTGCAGCGGTCGCTTCAGTTTCAACCCGACGCTCCCTTTAATAGTCTCCCCGGGCGCGTACGCGTACTTCTCCAGGGTCAAAAGGATCTGGTTTTTTTTAAAGAACCACAACGGGTTTGCAACATACGATCGAGCAGGTACTGGAACCATGAGACAAGATGATTCCCCATTTTCATATAAAACTTTCTTTTCTGACTAGCATTTCAACGAGGGCAACAAACTCTATAAAACACTTCCTTATAACTGGACGTGACCCATATGAAAACCATGAAAGTCGCGATGTACTACAACAACAATGACGTTCGCATCGAAGAGCAACCGGTCCCGACCATCGGTGACCAAGAGCTGCTTGTGAAAATCATCGCAAGCGGCATCTGCGGAAGCGACGTCATGGAATGGTATCGCATCAAGAAGGCGCCGCGGGTGCTCGGCCACGAGATCGCAGGCGATATCGTCGAAGTTGGAGCGCAAGTGAAGAACTACAAGGTCGGAGATCGCGTGTTCGTCTCCCATCACGTCCCGGACAACACCTGCCGGTTCTGCATCGATGACAAGCATACCCTCTGTCACACTTTACATACGACGAACTTTTACCCGGGAGGATTCGCTGAATTCATCCGCATCCCTGCCATCAATGTTGACCGCGGCACGTTCCTCCTCCCGAACAACCTCTCTTATGAGGAAGGAGTGTTCATTGAACCGCTCGCCTGCGTCATCCGGGGACTCCGGATCGCAAGGATGAAGCCGGGGCAAACCATCGCGGTGATCGGCAGCGGAATCTCAGGGTTGCTGTTCATAAAGCTCGCACGCGCTTGGGGCGCAGGTCGTATTATCGCAACTGATATCGATCCTTACAGGCTGAACGCAGCAAAAAAAGCAGGCACGGACCAGACAATCAACGCCAAGGAAAACGTCCCCGAAGAAATCAAAAAACAGAACGAAGGGCGGCTCGCTGACCTCGTGGTCATCGCAACAGGAGCACCTTCTGCCGTGCAGCAGGGGCTACGGTCAGCCCACGATGGAGGCACGATCCTGTTTTTTGCGCCTACACAACCTGGTAGCGACATCCCCTTCCCTTTATTCGACCTGTGGAACAAGCAAATCACGATGGTCTCGACCTACGCGGGAAGCCCGAAAGACATCCAACTCGCCATCGACATGCTTGCACAAAAAAGACTCAGTGTCACCGATATGATCACTCATCGACTCCCCCTCAAAGACACTGTGGAGGGATTTCAGCTGGTCGCGCACGCCCAGAACTCCATCAAAGTCATCATCGAACCCGAGATGAAATAACAAGATTTTAAAACAATCCGCTCGATTCCGTTACACTATGTCGAAACTGAAAGCGGTCTGGCAGCTCATGCGGCTCGAACACGGTGTGATGCTGTTCCTTGCCATCGTGATTGGCTCTCTCATTTCACAAAAGACACTCTATGGCAATATCGATCTGCCGCTCCTGAATATTGTTCTGACTTTTTTTACCGCCCTGTTCTTAGAGGCAAGCACGTTTGCGCTCAATGATTACTATGACCTGGAGATCGATCGGATTAACAAAAGGACGGACCGTCCGCTTGTCCGCGGTGATCTTTCCCCGAGATCAGCCTTAATCATTTTTTATGTCCTCTTCCCGCTCGGTCTCGTCTGCTCCTTTTTTGTGAACGGCACGTGTTTCATCATTGCGCTCATCACCGCCTTGATCTCTGTGTTCTATGATGTGAAGATGAAGAAAATCAAGCTTATTGGCAATTTTTACATCGCGTACATCATGGCGATCCCCTTTATCTTTGGAGGAGTATCGGTACTGCATAACAACTTCTTTTCATTCGAGGCTATCAACCCGGTAATCTATGTTCTCGCACTCGTCGCATTTCTCGCTGGAACCGGAAGAGAGATTATGAAGGATATACAGGATTTCGAGGGGGATAAGGGGAGAGGTGTGCTCTCATTCCCCAAATACATCGGGACACGTGCATCAGCTGGTGTGGCTGCGGTGTTCTATCTCTGGGCGATTGCCCTTAGTTTCCTTCCGTTCAGTTTTTCTGTCTACAACCAGTTTTATACAAACATGTTTTACCTTGGGGTGGTGCTTGTGTGCGATTCGATGCTGCTCAGCATCACCATTCAACTGGTGATGAAGCGGAAACCGCCTATGGGGTTCCTTCGGAAGTTTTCCCTCATCGCGTTATTCCTTGGCCTTCTAGCATTCCTGGTCGGGGTGTTTACGGGGTGAATGAATGTACCAGAATGATCTTGTAGGGCTCGCGTTCGTCTATGGCTATGTCATCGTGCTTCTTCTCTTCACGGAAAAGGTCGTGTCGAAACGCTACCCGGTCGCAGCACGAAAATTCCTTCACATCATGACAGGGAATATCGCCTTCATCCTGCCCTTGTTTCAGACGCGTTGGATCATGGCGTTCCTTGCGGCAGGGCCATTCATCATTTTCACCTTTTTGATGAGCCCGTATTCACCCTTGAAGTCACTCCGAGGCAAGACGTCGGAGGCTGGCCATGGCCTCGGGCTTGTCTATTACGCTATTACCTGGACGGTGCTTGCGTACGTGTTTTTCGACCATCGGGAGGTCATCGCGATCGGGATTCTGGCGATGTCGTACGGCGACGGCCTTGCGTCCCTCATCGGATCGAGGTACGGGAAGCGCAAATATGTCGTGATGAGGGACACGAGAAGTTATGTCGGCTCGGCCATGATGTTCGTGTGCACGTTCGTGTTGCTCGTGGTCGCCCTTGTGTTCTATGCGGAGCCTCTGTCACTTAAAGGGGCAGCGTATCTGCTCGGTATCGCTGGAGTGTGCACCGTGGTCGAGGGCGCGACCCCGTTCGGGCTTGATAATCTGTCGGTGCCGTTTGTCGCAGCGCTGTTGTATTGGGGGTTGTTCGTTGGGTAAACTACGGTTGATCATCATCGACGGACTTGACGGCGTCGGCAAGGACACCCATGCGCAGCTGATTAAGAAGCGCTATGAACAGCGCGGGGAGCGAGTGGTCGTACGGTCCCATCCTGAGTCTGATAATTTCTATGGGCGATCCTCGAAGAAAGCATTGCTAAGCAAAGGAAAAATGAATCAGCTGAAGGCATCGCTGTTCTATGCACTTGATGTCCTGAACTCTCTTCGTCGGTATTACCGTCATCCACAATCAGATACTTTGATTATGGTGCGGTATCTCATGGGGACCGCATATCTGCCGCGACGTCTTGCCCCGGTCGGGTACCATTTTTTTGAGAAGTTCGTCCCAACCTCCGAGTACATGTTCTTTTTGGATGCGACGCCTGAGAAGCTGGTGGAGCGTATCGCACAGCGTAGCGAGGTGGAGATGTTCGAATCCCTTGAGGCATTGGTGAAGGTGCGAGGTAAGGCGCTACGTCTCGCGGAGGGATGGCACATCGTCAACACCGACAGGTCCCTGGAGCAAACTGCTTCAGATATCACAACGATTTTGGATAATCTTGATCATATTCATGGATAAGAAAGGGTAAAACGGTTGTTTACGCGTTAATTTTGTATCAAAAAAGCACCCTCTGAGCCGTATAACAGGGAGGTATTATATATTATATTTTGAATTAATAATAATATTTATATACTAATAAATCAATACTTCATTTGTTGGATGGGGAACGGTCCGTATTTCTCTTTCCTCCTCTCCTCACCACATCCTCACGTGTCCCCATCCCCTTCATTATTCAACAGCTGTTCTACCAGTTCATCAAGCTGTGGTACTGTATCGTACTTTTTGAGATCCGATGGATAAATCCACCTGAACTCCTCATGCTCCCAGTCGATATGCACCAGCTCAGGGTGGTCGACATGGAACAAGAACGGATGAATCACCCACTCGTAACGTTTTCCACTATACATGTCTGAAAACTCTACGGTCTCTCCTTGTCGTACGAGCCTTAGTTCATTGATCCCAATCCCGACCTCCTCCCAAATCTCCTTGATTGCGGTATCGTATGGCTCCTCGAGCGCCTCCACAAACCCGGCGACACCACCCCAGAGGCCCCGGTATGTCCCCACTAAATTGCTGCGTTTCAAAATGAGGATTTTCCCATCATGCTCTAAAATGCAGGTGACGACCTGTGGCATACCAAGGGACCGTCCTTCACCCCAGTTTGTAGGCGATCTCAACCTCGGGGAACTCCGCAGAGAGATTCAACAGCTGCTCCCGTGGTGTTCCTTTGAGGTAAACCTCGAAGAACGTGTCCACGTAGGTCCTGGTGATGTTCATCATACGCTTCGGTGGTATGATCCCGAAACTGAGGATCTTCGGTGGGATTAAGGGCACGAGATGCGACAGAAGCACTCCCACGTCCGTGTACGCGTAATGGGTCGAGCCGAGCACACCGACCTTGAAGGCATCGGCGGTGACATGGTCCCAGATGTACTGCACCGAGGAGTCATTGGTGAACCTGGACTCCGCGGTCATCATGAGAAACGGCCGCGTGATGTTGCCTGGAGTAAAATTCTGGTAAAAGACACCCTCGAGGGTGAACCCGGCGAGGAACCTGGAGTCCTCGTAGCAGCATACCGCGGTGTTCGCCCCGCCGAAGGAATGCCCGTATATCCCGACATGGGCGAGATCAAAGTGCCCCGCAAACTCCGGGTCACTAATGTTCATCTCCGCGGTGGTGTTCAGCACGAACTTCGCATCCTGGACGATCACCCGCAATGACTTCGCGAAGAACGCTGCCTGTTCTGCAGGATCCGTCGGCACAGGCGCAAGCCCGACCGTACGGTTGTCCGGGAACACGGTGATTCCAGAGACGTAGGGATGATTAATGGAAACAACAACAAACCCGTGGCTCACCAGATCCTCGATGAACGAGGTGTAAATCTGATACACGCCGTCATACCCTGGCGAGAAGATGATCACTGGGAACATCCCTGGTGCGATCGTTGCACCGTCGCGCTCATGAGGGCGCACAAACTTGTATGCGTCATCCGGGATTGTGATGAGCGGGACCGGGGACCGTCCTTTCAGCCAGAGGAAGGTCGGTGGATCCATGTACAATGCCCGTCGCCCAAGATTTTCTTGGCTGATCGGATACCACACCTGCACCATCATCTCCCGGAAGTCATTCGAGTCGTTCGTGAAATTCTCAGGCCTGCTCCCATCCACCAGATGCATGGGTCTCACACCAACGCCATAGGGGCCTGTGAGTCTTGGAAGAAATGACACGTCATGAGTTCCTGCGATTTCAACCATACCAAAAATAGAGCTTCTTAATCGTCCTTTAAAATTAGTGTCGTTATACTGGAATATTCCTAGAACCGGTGTTCGTTTCCCGGTACTGTCATTTACCCAAGAGCCGATGAGAAGATGGCCCCTAAAAACTCCCTGTAGATGACCATTATTTGTTCCATAGGTAGAGTTCCATACCGCAGCGAACGTCCCGACAGTTGATTTTCTTCCCTGGTTCACTATACCTTGAAAAACACCGGAGGTGCCGTTTGGTTCATCCCATATCCCAGAAAACACACCATCGGGCCAGTCCGGTGTTTTCTTTGCACCTACGACCGTCATCATGGTCGTGCACGAGGCAAAGACCAACAAACCGCATAATGCAATCGCCATGCTCTTGTGTGTTTTCATATGACTCCCCCGATATTTCCAGATAGTAAAAGAATGAAACCTATCCTATAAAAACGTTACGTGCACCTCAGAATTTTTTTGAGATATATTCAACGACCGATTCGAACACCGCGCGACCATCACCGATGTTCTCCTTCAGACCAACTCTGGTCCAGTCAGGATGCTGATGTCTGAAGAATGTGCGCTCCGGGTGCGGCATGAGCCCGAACACATTACCCTGCGGGTTACAGATCCCTGCGATGTTCCCAGGTGACCCGTTCGGGTTCCATGGGTACCCCGCGTATGAGCCATTCGGGTCGACGTACCGAAAGACGATCTGGTCGTTCTTCTCCAGTTTCTTCAGATACTCTGCCTGTTTCTCCAATGGGAAGAGCAGCTTTCCTTCCGCATGGGCGCTCGGGATGAGCCTCACGCTTCCTTTCGGGATTTTCGAGGTGAACACGCAGGTGCCTTTACTCTCGTGTTTGAGGAACGTCGGTCTGCATTCAAACCGGTTCGAGTCATTGAGGTACAAGCACGCGTCCGGTACCGGACGGATAACCTCGGTGAACCCAGGCAAGAGTCCAAGCTCGATGAGCACCTGAAACCCATTACATACGCCAAGGATCGGGTACTCCTGCGTCACGAACTCTTTGAGTACTCCTTGGAGCTGGCTTTTCATACGTGCTGCAAGGATCGCCCCTGCCCTGATGTAATCACCAGCGGAAAAACCACCAGGGATCATCAGACATTGATAGGACAAGAGATCACGTTTTTCGCTTGCATCGCAGTCGATCCCGAGGAATTGCTTGAGATGCACGAATTCAGGGCTAGCGCCAAGCCGTTTGAACGCGTCAAACGACTCCTGCTCGCAGTTCGTTCCTTCGATGCGAAGCACCGCGACCTTGATTTCGTGTTTCTTCATGGTTCTGCCTAGGCCCGATGGGTAAATGCATCGCCCTTATTTCAGGTTTTTTGACAGGAACATTAATGAAATCCAAGGTCATCCAGGGCATCACGGTGAAATGATGAAGCATATGCATTATACCGAGGTCGACCTTGAGCACCCGCCAGAGGAAGGCGTGAAGAACATGAAGGTGCGCTGGCTCATTTCGAAAAAGGACGGCGCACAGAACTTCGCGATGCGGATGTTCGAGGTGAAACCAGGGGGGAACTCCCCGCTCCATCAGCATGATTGGGAACACGAGGTGTTCATCCTTGAGGGGAACGGGTTCGTGAAGGACCAGACCAAGGAGGAGCCATTGAGACCTGGTGACCTCTTATTCATCAAACCGATGGAATGGCATCAGATCATTAACCGGGGGAGCGGAACTTTACGGTTTTTGTGTTTGATCCCGTATAAGAAAAACGAATGATGAAACTCATTCGTGCAACGACCATTTTTCTCCTTTGTAAAGGTCAGATTAATGAATCAGAATTTCCTATTTCTCATTTTTTTTATTATCAAAGGTACAGTTTTCTCATGGTATATTACAGAATTAAGGGACAGGAGGTAGTTGCGAGTCCGTAAAAACGGCGTCAATATAGTAT
>Ga0315282_10002302_pt1 | contig 35352 bp, 34 predicted proteins | sample YL17G07_20_MG_FD_203693 | JGI IMG/M metagenome (GOLD analysis project Ga0315282, IMG submission 203693) | Sediment microbial communities from Yellowstone Lake, YNP, Wyoming, USA - YL17G07_20 | ecosystem: Environmental > Aquatic > Freshwater > Lake > Sediment | place: USA: Wyoming | collected...
AGATATAATAAAGGGAGTAGTATGTCAAAAAAAACGATCGATGATTACCGATTCAAATCAAGCATGCTTGGCTAAAATGTCCGGTTGTACATTTCAGGAAGTAGCCTTCAGGAAAAGAATTTGGGGCCTCATTTAAATTCCACAAACTGGTCCTTGGGTGCTGAACATACCGGGCAAACCTCAGGTAACACTCCATCCGCCACATAACCGCACACCTGGCACACATAATAAGTGGTCTCCCGCTCCCCAATCAGGTGGTTGATCGCCTTTTTGTAAAGTTTGGCGTGACCATCTTCTACATCTTTGGAATTAGAGAAAATCGTCGAAGCCGTGATATCCCCTATTTCCTCGGCAAGCTCGACGAAATGGTCATAAGCCACTCCGGCAATATGGGTTTCTGAAGTAAAGCTTTCTTTGAGATTGGTGTCGGTGTCTTTGATCTCCCTGAGCATCCGAAGCGCACGCTCGCCGTGAATCTCTTCGCTGAAGGCGATCACGCGGAAGAGCCTGGCAATCTGGGGAAGGTCTTCCTGTTCCGCCTTCTTGGCAAATATTTTCAGCCTCAGTGCGGCTTTGGCCTCGGCCTCATAAACTTTATGAAAAGCTTCTTTGAGCCTCTCGTCCATTTGTCCTCCCTAAAAAAAAATAGGGTTCGAGGTTCCAAGGGTTCAAGGATCCAAGAATTTCTTAAAAATTATTTTACTGGAACCCTCGACCTCTTGAATCCTGGAACCCTTTTCTTACTCCACTTTCTCAAAGCGTTTTCGTTCTTCGGCTCTCAATTCACGCCTTAAGAGCTTGCCGACCTTTGATTTTGGGAGCATATCCCGGAATTCTATATACTGTGGGACTTTATAGGGAGCCAGCCTTTCGCGGCACCATTTGAGGAGTTCGTAGGCGCTCACACCTTTCACATCCTCTTTAAGAACTGCAAAAGCCTTGATCCTTTCACCTACCTTTTCATCGGGAACGCCCACAACGCAGGCAGAGATTACTGCGGGATGTTCCTGTAGCACAGCTTCTATCTCTGAAACGGCTACACGATACCCTTTGTGCTTAAGCGTATCTACAGACCGATCTAAATAGAAAAGCCATCCATTTTCATCTATGCGTACGATGTCACGAGTTCTGTACCAGAGTTTCCCCTCCGTCTCCATAAAACATTCGGCGGTCTCTTCAGGTTTGTTCCAGTAAGTCCTGACCATATGTTCAGAGGAGACCAATGCCTCTCCAGGTTCACCAAAAGGGACAGGTTCAAGCGTGTCTGGGTCTACCAACTTCACCTTCTGAAGAGGTGTTATTTTGCCCGCACTTCCGGCTGGAGCCTGTTCACCCATGGGTGTGAGAGATACACGGCCACAGGTCTCTGTTGCCCCATATCCTTGATAGATGGGTTGCCCAAACTTTTTGAGCCATCTCTCAGCTACCTCTGAAGGAAGCACATCACCACCAGAGAAGCAGTACTTGAGCGAGCTCAGGTCATAGTAGTCCACTCGGTCATGCTCGAGGATCATGCGATATATTGTAGGGACACCAAAGAAGGTTAGTACTTTATGTCTTTCAATATGGTCAAAGAGCCCGTCCAGATTCACTCTGGGGAGCAATACGACAGTATCGCCAGAAAGGATTCCTCCCAGACCCACCTGTTGACCAAGGATATGGAAAAGCGGACCTCCTTGAACAACGATATCTTCTCCCTTGGGAATAAAGCGTTCACTTACTGCCCTCTGCTCAGCAGCGCTTTCGAGAAAAAGAATGTTTGTAAAGGGCACCCCCTTGGGGAGACCTGTTGTGCCACCCGTGTAAAGCATTTCAACCATTTCTTCAGGCTCTGCCTTCAAGGATGGTAGAACAGAAATGGGGCCACTTTTAAGCAGTTTCTTAAAGCGAAAGATATTCCCCCCAGAATCAAACTTCCCTATCGGGATTTTATTAAAACCTCTCCCAATCAGCCATTTCCACCAGGGGAGAAGCTCAGCCAAATTGGTGACGATCACTCTCTTCAATTTGGTTTCAGGGAGAACTTGTGTGACATATCCAAAGTTGGTATCCAGACAGAAGATGGTCTTAGCTCCGCTGTCATTGGCCATGTATTCGAGATCAATGGGCGTATAGATTGGTGAGATAGGAATGGCAATAGCGCCAATGCGCATCAAAGCAAGCCAGGTGATGACCCACTGTGGACAATTAGGGAGATAAAGGACGGCTTTATCTCCCTTTGATACACCCATTCTGTGCAGACTCGCAGCGAGATTCTCGGTCGCTTCCCGGAGTTGAGAAAAATTGTATTTCATGCCTAAGTAGATGAGCGCCGGCTTCTCCGGGTAATCCCGAGAAACTTTTTCGAATTGTTCGTAGATTGAGTTAGCGGTGATCTCCATCACTATAATCTCTAACCAAAGAAATTAAAAAATCCGAAATCCCTGCCTGCGGCAGGCAGGCGAATATCAAATGAATGACAAATGACTAAATGGGATTCTGAAACGAGTTCAGAATGACATTCTGGTCATGCCGAACTTGTTTCGGCATCTCATTTGAGCTTTGAACTTCATTTGAACTTGATTCACCTTCGGTTCATCACTTCGTGCGAGCTTTGACATTTGGCATTACCAGGCTACACCCCAAAGTACGCCGCTTTCACCTCCGGGTTATTCATCAATTCCTGTCCTGTCCCAGAGAGGACGTGTATCCCGTTCTCTATGACATACCCTCGATCAATAATTGGCAGAAGGGGCCTGGCGAACTGTTCCGTAACCAGAATGGTCACGCCCTCCCCCCGAATTTGCTTTATGGCTCGCCTCAGATCGCGCTGGAGAACTGGAGAGAGCCCAAGCAAGGGCTCGTCCATCAGAAGAAGGCGGGGCTTGGTCATCAATGTCATGCCAATGGCGAGCATCTGTTGTTCTCCGCCGCTGCAGAACCCAGCCTTTCTTTTCTTTATCCCTTTTAAATGAAAAAAGACGGAGTAAACGAAATCGAAGGTTTTCTTTATCTCAGAATCTCTTCGAAGGTAGGTAGCGATCCTCAAATTTTCTTCTACACTGCTGTCAGGAAAGATCGGATGTCTTTCTCGACTTAAAACGATCCCTTTTTTAACCCTTTTGTCAGGCTCAGTGTTCGTAATATCTTCACCTTCGAACCTCACCTCACCCAGCAGAGTAATTCTCTCGCCTCCTCTGCGGTCTTCTTTCCTCTTGATGTCAATCATCAAACCGGAGATCGTGTTCATCAAGGTCGTTTTCCCGGCGCTGTTTGAACCGAGAACACCAACGATTTCCTCTTTTTGAACCTCCAGACTGAGATCGTTGATGGCAAGGGAGTTTTCGAAAAAGACCATCAGGTTCTTTACCTCAAGCATCTCAGTCCTCGTCCTCGGTTCCAAGGTAGGCTGCTTTCACGGCCTCATTCTCCATCATCTCACGAGGAGGTCCGTCGGCAATTTTAGCTCCAAAATTTAGCGCAATGACTCGATGAGCAATTCGGAAGAGTTCTTTTAACCGATGCTCAACCATAATGATGGTGAGCCCCTCAGCATTAAGTTTTTCGATGATGGGAAGAGTGCTGGCAACTTCTGACATGGACATCCCTGAAAAGAGCTCATCCAGAATGAGCAAATCTGGGCGAAGGGCCAAACAGCGCGCCAGTTCCAGACGTTTCAAATAACCATGGGGAAGGCTGGAGGTAACTTTATAGGGGACAAAAGAGTCGCGTTCAAAACCCACATCTTCCAGAAGATCAATGGCCACATCATCCCGATCACCGTATTTCCCTCCCCTCATTTTTTTAACCCGGGAGGAATATAAAGGGATGATGAGATTTTTGAAGGCAGACAGTTGATAAAACGGCTTCACCATCTGGAAGGTCCGGGCAATTCCCAATTCAGCTATCTTATAAGGCATTTTACTCGTGATATCCTTTCCCTGGTAAGTTACCTTTCCAGAATCCGGCCTCACAAAACCTGTAAGCAAATTAACCAACGTGGTCTTTCCAGAGCCGTTTGGCCCAATGATCCCCAGAAGCTCTCCTGCTTGCAATTCAAAACTCACCCTGACGATGGCTGCCACGCCACCAAAATTCTTAGTGAGCCCTTCAACTTTCAAAAGCGTTTTGTCTTGCATCTTATCCAACATCTACCATTCTCTCGAATTGGTGATACTTTCTTCGTATGTAATGAAAGACTCCTTCAGGAAGTCCCACAACGCAGATGATGAGAATCGCGGAGTAGAAGACAACTCTCCATGACCCAACCGCACGAAGGGACTCAGAAAGAGGATTCAGAATAAAAGCACCTATGGTTGGACCGGCAAACGTGCCCACTCCACCCAGAACCGCAGAGGTCAATGGCAAGATAGAATAATCCATTGCAAAGGCAGCCATTCCCACGACCTGGCTGTAATGTGTCATGAAAGCTCCAGCAAATGCCCCTGCCACACCAGCAATGAAAATGGCTTGGGCCTTGAACCAGTAGATATTGATCGCTCCACTCATCACCGCCCGATCATTATCACGAATCCCTTGAAGAACCAGTCCATAATCCTCATTGATCAATCTGCGAAAACCGAAAAGGCAAATGAGCAGCACAAAAACAGGAACATAAAGTTCAACCCATATATTGGGAAGAGGAGAAAGGGCGCTCATTCCCTCAGTTCCCCCAAGAATTTTTGTTGTCTCAATAAATCGCGCGAGCAGTAAGGGCAAGGTCAAGGTGACGATGGCAAAGTATACTCCTCTTAATCTCAGAACTGGCAATAGCAAAAGGGTACAGAAAAATGCTCCACCCAGAGTGCCCAAAGGAATGGTTACAATGGGTGGCAATTTAAAGGTGTAATTTAAAAAGCCTGTTATATAAGCCCCTGCACCAAAGAAAAGGGCTTGACCTAAAGATATTAATCCCACCGAAGCCATCAAATCCCAACTCAAGGCAAGCAGTGCGATGATACAAGTGTTCATCAAGACCTTCTCCCAATACAGTCCAATAACTCCTTTCAATAGTGGAAGAATAAGCAAGATAAGGACTGGCAAAACTCTGGGGAACATCAAATAGAGTATCTCTCGGTAAGATGAAAGGGCGAATATATCCTCGCATCTCGCCTTAATCCCCCGATCCAACCTCTCTCTTCTGAATTTCATAGATCCTCTAACCAACGATAAACAATGGACAATAAACGATGAACAGTTCATGGTTCGTTGTTCATAGTTCATTGTTCATGGTTCATTGTTATTTCGTTAAACTCTCTCCTCCAGTTCCTTAAACTTCCCAAACAGACCTGATGGTTTAATCGCAAGAACTAAGACGATCGCTGCGAGATAGACGACCATCATCCATTCAGGCTTAAAGTATGTACCGGTGATGATTTGAGCATATCCGAGGATAAGGCTTGCTACAAGAATTCCCGGAACGCTTTCCAATCCTCCAACAATCCCAACTGCTACGGCGATTAGCAAGACCTCATATCCTGTATTGATCGAAATGATACCGAGAGGAAGAATGACAATGGCAGCGACAGAGGCCATTGCCGATCCAAAGGCCAAGCTGAGGGCAGCGGTAAAATCCGATTTGATACCGAGTGAGATCGCTGTTCGCTCATTCTGGGCGATCCCTCTGAATGCCAAGCCAATTCTGGTGTAATGCGTAAAAAAGTAAAGGAAGAGGACTAATGCCAGTCCAATTCCAATCATGAAGAGACGTTGATAGTCGATAGGGACTCCGGCTATCATCACCATGCCTTTTTTAAAATAGGGTAGCGTGAACTCGTATGTCACAAACCCCAACGAGCGGAATAACTCAAGTATTCCAACCCCCAGAGCGAAGGTGGCAATGACCTCGGATAATGGTATCCCCCGTACCCTCAAAAGGATGACCCAATAAGCAACAAATCCTAAAAGTCCCACAACACCTATGGTCACGATGATGGCAAGGATAAAGGGAAACTTGAGATAATTGAGGAGCATCCAAACAAGGAATCCACTGAGGATATAAAAACCTCCATAGGCAAAATTAGCCACCCCACTGATGCCGAAGGTGAGGCTAAAACCTAAGGCGATCAGGGCTAAATTGACACTATTCACTAAACCGTAGATGATGATGCTGGGTAACATGGTTTCTGATCTATGTGGATTAGACTGTCATTGCGAGGAGTGAAGCGACGAAGCCTTGTCCCGAGCGAAGTGAGGGAACTGACTGCGAAGCTGTCATCCTGAGGGCAAAGCCCGAAGGATCTCAATGAGATTCTTCGCTACGCTCAGAATGACACCTCGTGTCAAATTGCCACGGGCTGCGCCCTCGCAACGACCTCGTCGCTTTGCCACGCTCTCCTGCTAAGGCAGGATCGCCCGCAAAGACATAAAAAGGCTATTTAATAAAAGGGGCGACCTTCAGTTGAAAGATCGCCCTGACCGTCAAATGTGGAATTTATTTCTTCATATAAGGCGGAAGCTGAATCTTTGCCTCTGCAACGCCCTCGGGGAAGACAACCACTCTCTTCCCAGGCTTTACCCATTGGAAGCCACAACCCAAAGCTGTCTCTTTTGGATTAGAGCCATAGACGACCTGATGATCCTTTCCGAATCTTATCCTTCCTACGGCCCCCTGCATATCTGTTTGTTCAAGGGCTTTTACTACCGCATCGGGTTCAACGGTCTTGGCGCGCTCAAACGCATTGGCCATGATATAGACCGCATCATAGCTCGGCGCCGGCCCATGACCAGAGAGTTCCGTCCTGGCTTTTTGCCCACACCTTTTGCCATAATTTTCATTGAAAGCCACTGACTTTGGCACTGCCTTCACTGGCATTGGCCCGACTTCATACACCATGTTTATCATTCCTTCCACCTCTCCTTCAAATACCTTCCAGGCATTTTCAGGAGAAACCGGGCTGATAAAACCAGCAAGCAGAGCCGGAATTTGCATGGCATGAGCCTGTTTTAGCAAAATTCCGCTCTGGGGCATATCAAATATGGGGACGACCACCTGTGCTTTTTGGGTTCTCACCTTAATTAAAGAAGGAGAAAAGTCAGAAGCCCCTGTTGCATAAGTATCGAAAGCAATAACTTCCCAACCATTCTGCTTGTACCAGTTTTCTAAGCCCTTTCCAGTCCCTTTAGCCCACAACACGTCTTGAGTGATAATGTAAGACTTGTTGAAGCCAAATTCTTTTTTTATAAACCCCATTACTCCGCCCAGATACATAGCAAGGTAAGGAGCATTCAAGCAATTTCGAAAAATATATTTATATTTATCATAATCCTCTAAAACCTTCTTTTGCATGAGCGGGGTCATGGCAATAGAACAAATGTAAGGCAATTTATATTTTGAAATAACATCCATCGCGGCCAACAATACCTCAGAGCGGAAATTGCCCAGCACGATCGCATGGGGTTTTTTCTCCAGGATGAGCTTCTCCATCGCCGTCAGGGCGTCATGGACAGGAATTCCAGGCTCATGTTCTCTGGTATCGATGGAATAGACTTCAATTTTGTGCTTCGTTTTGCCTACTAACACTCCTCCCTTGGCATTGATCTCATCCCTCGCCATGTTAATCGCCAACAACCCGTCCCGCCCCTCAATAGCGCCTAAGGCCGTAGGAACGCCTAAAATAATAGGCTCACCGGGTTTAAGTTGTGAATGAGCGGTATAAGGGGAAGCAATAAAAACAGCCAATGCGAAAAACAGAAAGCCAAAAAATATTCCCTTTTTCATAACCCCATCCTCCTTTAAAATGATTTAGAACAAGTGAGTTTAACTATTGCAAAATTTAGAACTTTTGTCAATGTTATATATTCTATTTTGCCGCAGATCACCTGAATCTATGATCCCCTTTCATCCCTAAAATAATGAGCTTTTATATCTAATCCAGGAATCCATTGTAGAAAGATTCTTGTTATCCCATAACCCAGAAGGGCTCCTGCAATCACATCGGTTGGGTAGTGAACACACAAGTAAATTCGGGTCCATCCGATGAATACAGCAGCGATGAAGAAAATAATTCGGTACCGAGGGAACCAAAGAGCGAGGAGAGTTGCCATCATAAATGAAAAGGTAGCGTGTGCGCTTGGGAAGCTGGGGTCAAGAATTTCACCTGGACCCTTGGAGAGCTTCGAGGCCATCTCCAGAAACAAAAATGGTCTCTGACGTTGAATGAGAAATTTGAGGCCGTAGATGACTGCTGACTGGATGGCATAAAGCAGAACAAGACGGCGGAGAACTTTTCTCTGCTTGGTTATCATCCAGCTAAGAATAATAAAAAGAATAACTGCAAAATGGCTTCCGAGGTAGGTGAACCAGGGCAAGGTATGATCAAGAACGGGTGAACTCCACCATCCATCTACCCATTTTATGAAGTTTAGTTCCCAGTCCATTTTCTCGTGACCGTGTCCGTGCCTCGTGTCCGTTTTTATTATTACCAGGAGCATAAAACGGATTACATCTTGTAGGGCAAGGCTTTAGCCTTGCAATAGCAGGCCTAAAGGCCTGCCCTACAAAAGATGGTGTTTCTTGATGAAAACAATATTATGCTCCTCTTAATAAATAGGGATTCTTGGCATGATATCTATAAGGTTCTGGCTTTGGATACAAACACTTGCAATCTTATCGAGATCCTTACAGGACGAATTAAAAGCGATGGAGAACCCAACCATCTGAAACATGTCCATATCGCCTTTACTGTCTCCAATGGCGACCACTTCTTCAGGGTTCACTCCAAATTGTTTTACAATTTTCTTCACCCATTCTGCTTTCTTATCGTAATTCACTTGGATCTTCACCTTCCCTGTCAAGATTCCATTTTCATGGAGAAGATCATTCGAAACGGAGTAGTCAAATCCATATTTCTCATGAACCCAATTGCTAAGAAGAGAAAGTCCGGAAGAAACCATCGAAAGTTTCAATCCTTTCTGTTTAATGTAGTCGATCAGTTCATCCACCCCTGGATGAAAGGGAACGGTTTTGATGATTTCCAACAACTCCTCCACCTTCATCCCCTTCCAAACCTGGGCATCGCGTTCACAAAATTCTTCATAAGAAATCTTCCCAGCCAAAAACAGATTTTGATACTCCTCAGCAAACCCATACCACTTTCTCAGTTTTTTGTGGATATATTCCCAGATCGATCGCTCCTGAGTGAGCGTCCCATCGAGATCAAAGATCACCAATTTGAATTGATGATTTTTTATCATTGTGATTCTTCACCAACCTTCCAACGTTTATCTCCCAAGCTGGCAAGCAGTTCCTCGATCGTACCCAAATAGATACATCGGCCAATACGTTTATCCATACAGGCAGGCTTCGATTGACAAGAACCCTTCAGGGGTGTAGATTACCATACAAAGTGGGGGATTTACAACCCATTTAGTATGGAGATATTACACTAAATCAGGCTTATGGGCTGCTATTTGTAGCCGCAACATAAAATGATGTTCGGCAAACTTTAAATAAACATGGAGGTGTATTATGGCTCAAAATACTAAAGAACAAAAGAAGCAAAAGGTAATTGAAGTCTTAAACAAGGCGCGCGGCATGGAGTTGCAGGCCATTGCCCAATACATGAACCAGCACTACAATTTAGACGACATGGATTACGGAGATATGGCCGCGAAGGTTAAGCTCATAGCGATCGATGAGATGCGCCATGCAGAGATGTTTGCAGATCGAATTAAGGAATTGGGTGGAGAACCGACCACAGAGCCTGCAGGAAAGGCTGAGAAGGGCCAGAAAGTCCAATCCGTCTTTTCATTTGATGCAAAACTCGAGGACGATGCAATCGAGTCTTATAACCAATTCCTGTTAGTGTGCAGAGAAAACGGCGACAGCATCAGCGTGAAAATCTTTGAAACAATCATCGATGAGGAACAGGTGCATTTCAACTACTTTGACAATGTCAGTGATCACATCGAGAAGCTCGGCGAAACCTATCTTGCTCAAATCGCCGGGACACCATCTGCCACTGGTTTGCAGACGCAGGGGTTTGTCGCCAGACAGGGCTCTGTTACCACACAGGGCGGTGCATAACGTCGAAAAAACAAAGAACCCCAAACGTAGAGTCTCAACTCCAAACAAACCCATCGTTCGGATGCGCTAAAACGCGCTGGTGAGCTTGGTCGCTCTATGGTGACAGAAAGCCCAAAGAAGCTCTCTTACCTAATCCGAGCTTCGGAGGAAAGTGTTTAATATGAGATTTCTGGAAAAGTATAGAAATCTCTGATTACATCGATTAGAGACCGATTACACAAATACAAGATGAGAACGAATAATAGTATTTGAGAGCTCTCGATAGAATCATAAGCAGGCGAAGATGCATCAGTTTCGATATTCGAATAGTGAGCGCGAGATGGAGGTTTACGGCTACGATTCGGTAGTCAAGAGCCACTGTCGCATGTGCCACGGTGGATGCGGAGTAATCGTCTATGTCAAAGACGGCAAGGTCGCAAAAATTGCCGGTGACCCCGATTGCCCCATTGCCCACGGGACACTGTGCACCAAAGGACTTGCTTCAGCACAACTGGCCTATCATCCGGACAGACTGACCTACCCTGTCAAAAGGGTTGGTCCCAAGGCGAGCGGCCGATGGGAACGGATCTCATGGGATGAAGCCCTGGACACCATCGCAGAGCGAATCCTGGCCTATAAAGAAAAGTACGGGCCTGAATCTGTCGTTTTCGGCTACGGGACCGGCAGGGAAAATGAAGCGGTGATCTACCGCATCGCTAATCTTCTCGGCTCACCAAACGTGCTGACAGCAGGTCATTTCTGCTATGGCCCCCGTATCTCGACAGGCATTATCACCTGCGGCACGAATCCCATCGCCGACTACGAGAATTTCCCCAAGTGCATCATGATGTGGGGAAACAATGTGACGATCAGTAACCCTGACGAATACAAAGGAGAACCCTTCTCAGTAGCTCTCGACCATGGCGCCAAGCTCATCGTCGTTGATCCCAGGCTCACCCGTCCGGCAGCACGGGCAAATGTCTGGCTCCAACTCAGACCCGGCACGGACGCTGCCCTCGCCCTCGGGTTGCTCAATGTGATCGTCAACGAGGAGCTTTACGACAAAGAATTCGTTGAAAAATATACCCATGGCTGGGAACCATTTGTCAAAAGAGTGAATGAATACCCTCTTGACAGGGTTGAAGAAATCACATGGGTTCCCAAAGAAAAGATCAGAGAGGCAGCAAGGCTCTTTGCATCGACAAAACCGGCTGCCATCCAGTGGGGTGTAGCCATCGAGCAGCAGATTAACTGCGCAGACAATGACCGTTTACTTATGTTCCTCATGGGATTAACCGGCAACATTGACGCACCTGGGGGTCAGGTCCTCAACCGGACGCCAAATGTCGTTAACGTGGGTCAATTTGGCGCTCATGGTATGCTCCCCAAGGAGCAGTTTGCAAAAAGACTAGGAGGGGAGCGTTTCCGTCTGGCTTCTCGATTCGCCATCATTCAACCAAAATGCGTCTGGGATGCAATCCTCGAAGAAAAGCCTTACCCGGTAAAAATGCTCTTTTTCATTAGTTCCAATCCTGTGATCACCCGTGCCAATGCGAAAGAGGTCTACCGTGCCCTTAAGAAAGTTGAATTCATGGCCGTGGCCGATTTCTTCCTGACCCCAACGGCAGAGCTTGCGGACATCGTGCTGCCTGCTGCAACCTGGCTTGAGATGGATTACGTCGGCGACTTCTGGAAGCGTCATGGCTATATCCTGCCACGGCGTAAGGTCATCCAGGTCGGCGAATGCCGTTCAGACCATGAAATGCTCAACGACCTCGCCCACCGAATCGGCCAGGGCCAATACTGGTGGGATAACTTCGAGAAGGCCCTCGATTATATCCTCCATCCGATGGGTATCACCTGGAATGATTTCAAGAAGATGAATTACATCAGAGGAGAGGTGAAATATTACAAATACAAAGAAGGAGGGTTCTCAACCCCTACGAGGAAGTTTGAGCTCTACTCCACGATCCTCGAAAAGATGGGATATGATCCCCTCCCTCAGCACAGAGAACCCCCAGAAAGTCCGGTGAGCACACCTGAACTCTACAAGGAATATCCCTATATCCTGATCACGGGCGCGAGGCCGCCTGGTTTCTTTCACACAGAAAACAGACAGGTCCCCCGGCTCAGAGAGCTTCACAGGGACCCGATCGTTGAGATCCATCCTGATGCCGCTGCAAAGGAAGGCATCAAAGAGGGCGATTGGGTCATCATTGAATCTCGTCGAGGAAGAGTGAGGCAGCGAGCTAAGATCGCCCTTGGACGAGATCCTCGGATTGTGGCAGCCCAGCATGCGTGGTGGTTTCCGGAGAACAAAGACCCAGGTCATGGCTGGGATGAGTCGAATATTAACATCCTGACAGATAATGCCTTAGAGGGCTGTGACCCGGCAATGGGTGCATCGAACATCAGGACACTCCTTTGCAGGATATATCCCGAAAAAAAGCATCCTATGAAAAAAAAGAATAGGATGTCTGATTACAGAGATTAAAAAGCAGATTACAGTGACTAAAGATAGGGATCCATTAACAGAAAGGATAATTGCCTGTGCGTATAAGGTATAATTATTGATTTTACCAAAGATTATACCAGGAGGGCAGCCATGGATAAACATGCACTGATTGTCGAAGAGTTCGCCTGCTGGGGATGTAAGGCCTGCGAAGTGGCCTGCAAACAGGAATACAATCCAGTCGATGCAACCGATGGTATCAAGTACCTGTCTGTCTGGGGAGATGGCCCGAAACTGATGAGCGGGAAGCTCGATTTCATGTGGCGTGTGAATGTCTGCAAACACTGCGAGGAACCTCCCTGTGCACAAGCATGTCCAGTGGAAGCCATAATGAAAAGGGAAGACGGGATCGTCATCCTTGACTATGAGAAATGCACTGGGTGTCAGCTTTGTATCAATGAATGCCCTTACCATGCCATTAGCTTTGACGAAGATAGAAAGACCGTAGCCAAGTGCAATCTTTGCCATCACCGGGTTGATAAGGGCCTCTATCCGGCCTGTGCCGATAATATCTGCCTCGCCCACTGCATCTACTTCGGTGATCCTGCCGAGATTGAAAAACAGATTCTGGAGAAGAGAAAGATAAGAGGGGGTTGGGGGGAAATTATCCCTAAGGCGACCAAGATTTCAAGAAGGTAAGAGACGGGTAATGTCCCCACCCGAGAAATCCAATCGGTTAGATCAAATAACAAAAACTATGAGTAAGTGTTAAATAAAAACATTTAATTACTCAGAAAATAACTTCTTTAAATCCCTCCCAACCTCCCTTTACCCTCTGGGTCAGCTTCCGGCTCGTAGAGCCATCCAGCTCGGAGAGAGACCGCTCTCTCCGAGCCAGAGGCTCTTCTGAGCCGGAGGCTGGGTCGGAGACCAAAGGGAGGGGTAATTATCCCCCTTTGTAAAAGGGAAGGTGTGAAAAAATCGGGAATGCCGGTCGGGCAGGAATATCTTCAAAGTTTTACAATTGCGGTCCTTTTGAGGGTAGAGGTAATAAGGCTCTGCAAGTAAAGACGATTATTGAAGTTTTTCATCGTGAGTAGTTAACGCGAAAATGTACCGCTGTAAAACTTTTCCGATACCCCTACCCGCCCTCTCAGCTTGAAGCAATTTCTTCACAGCTTCAGGGGGATCGAGGGGGCTTTTCATCCTTCGAGGGTGACGTAGCCGTCATGAAAAATTACATTAAGAAAACGTTGTACAGGTATGGAAGAAGCATTCAAAATCTGCCACATTGTCTACTTCTATCTTCTTTTCTAACTATCCTGTTTCGTTCATGTAGTCTTTGGGTTAGCCCTAAGGCTTAATCTCACCAAATGAGCATCAACTAATGGGTTACTATTTGTTTGACAATTATCTGACAATTTGCTATAAAATAACAACCATTTTAGGAGGTAGGGTAGAGATGCGTTTCATATCTGTAAGGGACCTCAGTACAAAACCAAAAGAAATTTGGAGTAAAATCAAGAATGAGGAGATGGTCATCACCTCGAACGGGAAACCCATCGCAATACTTTCCGGTGTGACCGAGGAGACCCTTGAGAAGAAGCTCCGGGCGATCCGGCGCAGCCTTGCCCTCATGGCCTTAGAGGAAATGCAGAAAAGGTCATTGGAATTAGGATTGGACAAGCTGACAGATTCTGAAATTGAGTCAGAGATTCAGGCTGTACGGAAGGCCCGAAGACGATGATCGTTGTTCTCGACACCAATGTCATCGTTTCAGGAATTCTAAGACCTTATAGCAAGGCGGCAGCCATCCTCCGTCTCGTTACAACCGGAATGATTCAGTTGGCCTATGATCTTCGAATTCTTTGTGAATATCAAGATGTCTTAACTCGTTCTAAATTTCCCTTTGCAAAGGAAGATATTAATGTCTTCCTCGATCAGGTGGAAAAGGAAGGGGTTCTTGTTTCAGTCATTCCTTTGAAATTTCGACTTTCTGATCCAGATGACGAACCCTTCTTGGAGGTCGCTTCGGCAGCGAGGGCGGAAGCTATTATTACTGGTAACAAACGCCACTTCCCAAAAAAGGAATACCAGGGAACCAGAATCTTATCACCTGCAGAATTTCTGGAAGCATTCGGAGATAAAAGTTGAGAATTCGCTGTGATCAACTGTTACAATGAGGTGAAGGCAATGCGATTCGTAGATAGAATTTGGGCCTTGCCGCTGGGCCTTGTTTTTTCATAGACCCACATCGCCGCCACACTACAATCATTAATCATATTGGTCTTCTTTCATCCACACAACTACATATTTCTGATGGAAATATAGTATAATGTCAAAACAGCAGACACAATAGCAGAAAAACCTTCGGGACGAAATAATTCACTGCAGATAAGGACGATCTGACTTTTTTGAAAAGGCGTTGTTTCTCTTTAACAACAGATTAAAGTATAGATTATGTACGACTGTTTTAAAAACCCAGAACCCGAATCTTGTAAACTTCTCGGGTTGCGCTAGCTTTTTCACTATTTCCTTGTCGATTTCTCCCACCCTACCAAAGGTCCTTCCAAGTTCATAGAGGGTTCTAAAAAGCTTCTCAGTGTCAATGAGGTGCCCAACCCCGGCGAAATCCGTGGCCTTTCCGATCTGACAAATCCACTTGTGGATCTTTTTGTCCAATAAGGGAGGTATCCGTATAGCTTCAACCCCACCCCTGATTACTGTACCCTGATACCTGCACCTCAGACGTACAGCAAGCTTTTCCAGATACCGTTCAACATACCGTGAATGGATTGATTCTGGTAAACCAGACTGCACTATGAATCCAATAGCTGGATTATCAGCCTGTTTTCGGAGAGGTTCAAGAGATTCGATGAACTCTTTTACAATCGAGGGCATGGCATCGTTAGAAAGAGGAAACGCCAGTAAAACTTGCTCTGCCTGTCGGAACATCTCTACAAATTTATTTCTCTCCCTCACACGGATCAAATAGGCTAGCTCATAGGTATTCCCCTGAGTTTCTACAAATCCATTCAGGAAATGCTCCAGGAGAGTCCCTGTGTTGCTCTCTTCCCCACGAGGAGACCCATTAAACACTGTCAATTTCATCTGCGACCTCCCCCAGGGGATCACTTGTAAGCTTTGTGAAGCAAAATTGGGTCTTGAAGTTAATTGCGTCTCGCCTGTAAATATCCGAAACAATTTTAATGTCTTCCTCATCCGTATCGTTCCCTTTTTCCAGCAGAAGAGCCATCAGAGGATATTTCTCATATCTTGCTAAATGACGAACTTCAGTTTGAACAAATTCAAGATACGGATGTACTAAAGGGAGGAGCTTCTCGTGTGTTTTTTTGAGTAAAGCACTGGTGAATCCCATGATTACAGGTGAAGCAAACAATACGAGATCGGAGTTGATGTATGCCCGGCATATGTCGCCTGAATTATCCTTCTTTATACACTTCCCAGGTGTCTTGACCCAACAAGAGAAACAACCTACGCAATATTTAATATCCATCTCTCTCAGATTGAAGACATTAACTGTATGGTGGCGCAATTCAAGATGGTGGGAGAGCTCTCGAAGGTAGTTGTCAAATGCAACATTATCAGCATTTGGATTACCATTTAGCATTGTGATTTTCATCTCAACCTTCTGCTGGAAAGATATGTTGAGCTAGTCTTCCTCTGCCTATTATAACCACCTTGAGGATTACGGGATCAAATGTACACCTTTGGGTGAGACCTGTCAATTGTGGATTTCAGGAAGAAATATTTCCCTGACTTGACATTGTCTGGAAGGTCAAATCCTGACTTGCACAAGTATCACACCAAGCGAATTCCCCTAACCGCGAACGCAGCGGACAGAATACGAGTTACTCTTATAGTAGCTCAGCACATAGGCGCCGTCGAACATTACGATCCAGGCGTTCTTCGTGTCACGCTCAAAGGTCGTGGACGACCAATAGGATAATTCATCTCGAAAGGGAACCTCTTCGCGCATTGGGGGTCTCCCATCTGAACGAGCCTTAGTCCTGTCCAGAAGAGATTCCAGTTCCGCTAAAGTTGGTAAACGCCAATCGTCCTTCCCGTCCAATGAAAGCGATTTTGTGTATTTTTGGGCCTCGTCCCAAGTCATCTCGCCTGGAAATTCATACTGCCATTCGAGGTCGGTTTTGGAATCCTTCCACGTGAGGGGCTCATGTCTCTCAGATGGCATATTAGGAATGGAAAAGGGGTCGAGGGTCCCAGAGTTCGAGAGCAGTAAAGAAGGAAAATCTTTTTTAGTTCCTTGAACCCTTGAATCCTCGGCCCCTTGGACCCTTGATGTTATCTTTTATAGCACCTTATAATTCCCTGCAAACTTCTTGGGATCTCCCCAAAAAATGCAACGAGTCGGGCAGATCGCGTAACACGCAGGGACCTCATTTCGCCCTCGTTTTTCAACGCAGAGGTCGCACTTGACCGCCTTCGTGACTTCGTGATTGAACTGCATGACGTCATAAGGACAGGTCTGGACACAGCAGGTCCCGCACGAGATACACCTTTTTGCCTCCTGAATAGTCACTCCCCTGGTAAGCCCCTTCTGGACTTCATTGAAGTTTTTTACTCGCTTCTTGGGTTCCAAGTAAGACATCTGAGCACGGGCAGCCGGATCGTATTTCCCTTTCTGGGGTTCTTTTATTGCTTTCAATTGTATATCTCTACCCAATCGAAGGTTCTCGCCACTTAAATATCGGCTAATTGAAATGGCGGCCTGTCTCCCGTCTGCAATGGCCTCGATCACGCTTTGAGGACCTCTTACCGCATCTCCCCCTGCAAAGATATCGGGATCCTCACTCTTAAGTGTCAAGGGATCAATCTTCATGGTTCCCCATTCGGTCAATGTACAGGCGCACTCCGGCGTCAAGCAGCGCCAATCTGATTCCTGCCCCAGGGCTGTGATCACCGCATCGACGTTGATCTTAAACTCCGAGCCGGAAATAGGTTCGGGCTTCCTCCGTCCGCTCTCATCAGGTTCTGTCAGACGCATTTTGACACATTCGATCGCTTTGACCCGACCATTGCTACTAATGAACCGCACAGGTTGAGCCAAGGTCTTGATGGGAATCCTTTCTTCCCGACACTGCTTAATCTCTTCCGGTGTGGAGGGCATTTCCTCCAAGCCTCGTCGGTAAAGAATAAACGCCTTTTCAGACCCCAACCTTCGGGCAGACCTGACCGCATCCATCGCCACATTCCCTCCGCCAATCACTGCAACCCTTTCCCCGAGTCTCACGGGTTTTCCGAGATTGAGTTGACGGAGGTAGTCCAGGCCTCGGTAAACACCATCCAGATCTTCACCCGGAACGCCCAGTCGGACACTTTCTTGAGCGCCGATGGCGAGGAAAAAGGCCTTAAATCCGTCTTTACGCATTTGAGCAATCGTTTTATCCTTGCCCATATCCACGCGGGTTTTTATGGTCACGCCCATATTGCGAATCATCTTAATCTCAGCCTCGACAATCTTGCGCGGCAGACGATACGAGGGAACACCTGCCGTAAGCATTCCGCCCAATACCCGGGCTTTTTCAAAAATTGTTACCTTGTAACCTTCTTGAGCAAGATAGTAGGCACAAGTCAAACCCGCAGGACCCGATCCAACAATGGCAATTTTTTCCTTTTTCTTGGCTTTAATTTCTGGCATATAACGCCTCTTTGCCTTCAGGTCCAGATCACCCAGGAAGCGCTCAATTGCGTGGATGGCTACGGGTTTGTCAATTTGATCGCGGTTGCACTCAGACTCACACGGGTGAGAGCAGACCCTGCCGCAAATGGATGGAAAGGGGCTTGCAAGCTTGATGAGTTGTAAGGCTTCCTGAAATTTCCCTTTGACAGCAAGGCTCACAAATCCCTGGACGTCAATATGCGCCGGGCACTCTACCTTACACGCAGAGGTCTGCTGTTTTTCAGCTCCAGACTTGCCCGGGACCGCATTGCATCCGTTACACTTCTCGCTGTCAACGAGAACGACCCCGGTGTTTGGGTCTTCGGTGATCGCATCTTCCGGACAGGCCAGGGCACAGGGGGCATCTTCACAATGGTGACAAAAAAGGGGCTTAAAATAGGGGGCCCTCTCAATCACTTTTATCACTCTCGGGCCGACACCAAGGCCGTGTTCCTGTTTGCAAGCCACTTCGCAAGCATGGCAACCCATACATTCATATTCGTTCAGCATTAAGGATACTTTTCCCATCTCTTCCTCCTACCTCATTATTGTTAAAATTGCTATCTACCAGACATACTGTTCTTAAAATCTCCCCTAACCCCTCTTTGCCAAAGAGGGGGATTTCCTCCCTTTAGAAAAGGGAAGGGAGGAGGAATTTAGTGTTGGGTATCATACTTTTTATTTACTCTTCACAGGGAGCTATATTGCACAAACAGACCCTTAGATTGGTGGAGCCCATAGCAGGGTCCAGAGTTTCATAGGCATTGTCAGTCAGGATATTGACATTGGATACATTCCAGCCGTGACCCGGATCTTTTACCTCTGGGTACCACCACCCATGCTCTGCAACAACCACTCTTGGATCAATGTTGTCGTTCAGTTTTACACGCTGCTTGATGCGTCCTCTTGGCGATGCGATATAAGCCCATTTCCCGTCTTTAATATTATGTTTCTTAGCTGTCTCAGGATGGATCTCCACAATGGGATCCGGTCTGATCTCCCTCAGCGACGGTATATTTCGGTTCGCTGAATGGAAAAAGGTAGGCGTCCGTAGCCCCGCATTAAGGATGTATGGGTAGTCTTTGAGGAGATCGGGTTTGGAGACCGGACTCTCGGGAATTTCAACGTATTTGGGCAGGGGATCATATCCCCATTTTTCCAGAACAGTTGAATAGAGTTCCACTTTTTTCGTAGGAGTGGAGAAACCCCTTTGTTTATACTTGTAGTAAACCATTTCGCCCTGGAGATAGCCTTTCTCTTTGAATTGCTCCCAGGTCAGTCCAGAGGGTTCGAGCAGGTAATCCAGCGCATCCTCAACCGTGTCCCACCATTGCTGGCCCATTCGTTTTCCTAATTCCATAAAGATCTTGTGGTCCTGCCAGCACTCACCGATCTGGACGCACTTCTGCCTGGCCAACACAAAACCATGTCGTTTCCAGTTGTCGGCAACATGGTTCTGCTCGAGCCAGGTGCCTGAGGGCAGGAAGATATCAGCCAGTTCCGCCGTCGGGGTCAGGAAGAAATCAATGACAGTCAGGAACTCGATTTTCTTCAGCGCCTCGTAAGCCTCTTTCGCATTGGCCCTCGTCACCACAGGATTGCTGCCGCATAGAATCCCTGCCTTCAGAGGGTAGGGTTTGCCAGTAAGGATTGCATCCCATGCTTTCTTGGGATTGATAAGGGCCACCCTGGCGCCAAGCTTAAACTGATCTCCGCCCAGCCTCTTTTTTTGCTGCTCCGGAGAAAGATCTCTGTGGCGGGAAAATTCAGCGACCGTGCGTGTGGGTGGATTCACAAAAAGAGCGTTCCCACCAGGGGCATCCAGGTTCCCTGTGATGGCCATCAGTCCGGTCGTGGCGCGCGTATAGTTGACGCAGTTGATGGTCTGTTCCGTGGGGACGCCCCAATGGATACAAGCCGGCTTGGTTGTAGCATACATCCTCGCTGCCTTCCGAATGAGATCCTTGTCAACCCAAGTGATCTCCTGTACCTTTTCCAAGGGATACTCCTTGATCACTCTTTCCTTGAAGGCGTCCCAGCCGTTGATGTATTTCTCCACAAACTCCCTGTCATAAAGCTCTTCCTCAATGATGACATGGTGAAAGCCCAGGGAGAGAGCGGCATCTGTTCCCGGACGGATCTGAAGCCAGAGGTCTGCTTTATTCGCAATAAATCCCTTGCGAGGATCGATGCAGATCAGCTTGGCTCCCTTTTTATAGGCCCTCCAAAAATTCTCTCCCTTATATTCATCCGGATTATTCCACTGCGGATTACAGGCCCACATGACGATACATTTCGGCCCGCCTTCATAATCGGCAATGGGCAGAGTGCCGCAGGTAATCAGGGTTGACCCAACTCTTGAGACATAACACATATGCCCGGCTGTAAGAACATTGGGGGTTCCCAGGAGATTGGCAAACCGGTAAAGATGACTTTCATAATCCCTGCCGGTCCCCTGACCTACAACGATAGATTCTGGCCCATATTCAGCAATAACCTTTTTGAATTTCTCCACGATGGTGTTCAAGGCCTCGTCCCAAGTGATCCTCTCCCATCCCTTATCCGTCTTTTTCATGGGATAGAGGATCCGATCAGGATGGTAGGCCAATTGTGTGATCGATAGGCCCTTGCTGCACAAGGTCCCGTGGCTGATAGGGGAGTTCGGATCTCCCTCCACTTTAATCACCTTGCCATCTTTGACATGGGCGATGACCCCGCAGCCTCCGTGGCAACTACGGCAAGCGGTTCGAATCTTTTTAACCTCTTCCATCAGTTCTCCTCCTTTTTAAATTGCCGCTGTTTTTTCTTAAGCGGCACGTTCTAAAATGTCCCCCTTCACATCTTTATAAGAGAACTCTGAAAAACTACTATAAGCTCTCTTGATTACACTGATTTTCAAAAAATGATTACACAGATTTTAAGAGATTTCGGGACTTTTTCAGAAATCTCTCTAAAGGGTTTTCATATCGGCTCCAAGCTTATAAGAAATCCGCCTTGCAACATCAGCCGTTTTAGGGCCGTATTTTTCAATCAAACCCTCCGGAAAGGTTCCGATGAGGATGATACATCCAACGATTTTTTCCTGCACACCAAATACCGGTGCGCTTACGAAATTGACCCCGGTAGTGATTTCACCAACATCCTGAGCATATCCCAGTTGTCTACACTTAGTCAGTTCATCTCTCAACCGCTTCATGTTCAGTCGTGAACTATCAAGGCCATGGAAGTAAACTCTTTTTTTGGTCAATATTTTTTCTCTATCCGCTTCGGGCATAAAGGCCACCATGGCTTTCCCGTGTGCGCCTAATGTGATATGAAACCTGTGTCCCAGACGAATGGAAAACCCAATGTTTTGATTTCCTTCTCGTTTCCCGACCACCAGGAGATGCTCAGCATAAATTAAACCAAAGAGAGCGGTTCCGTTCGTTTCCTTAGCAAGATCGTCGAGAAAAGGGGCTACGATGTCCGGATAATATAGGTTATCCAAAACATGCCGTGACAAGAAAATCAAAGCAGGTCCTAACGAGTAGGTTTTGGCCTGAGGATCTTTTTCCACAAATCCAAACTGTTTTAGTGTGTTGAGAATGGAATGGCCTTTGCTTTTATGAATTCCAACTTGTTTGCATATTTCCGTCAGCTTCATCTTGAAATTGGGACTTTCTCCTAAGCAGAGGAGGACCCGGGACGCCTGTTCCACCGCTGGAACCGAAGGTTTATAAGCCGACTTTCCTTTTAAGCCGCTCTGGGGCAGCCTTTTTTTAACATCCACTCGACGACTTCCTCAGGATTACATCTCGATCATCTGCATTAAATTGAATGTTCTGTATATAGAACATTGTTCTATTTATATGGGAGAATCATATATTTCGACTTTGCGTTTGTCAACCACTTTTTATGAGAGCGGAAAAAATATAACACGCTCTCCTGATTGATTAGAAAATTCTTCCCCTCCCCTGGAGACTGTGTCACAATGAGGGAAATGCTATGTTTGTCATTCTGAACACTTCGCCATGTGTCACCCTGACCCTGAGTGAAGCGAAGGGGAAGGGTCTCGCTTTTTGGCTCAGGGTAAACTCCGTGAAGAATCTCATATAGTCAATAAGTTAGGAAACAGAGATTCTTCAGCTAACGCCTCAGAATGACATTACGACACAGTCTCTCAAGGGGGAGGGGAACATGTTACATTTTCATCGTCCGAGGGTGACGCACCCGCCATGAACATTATATGGAAGTTCAAATAGATTTCTAGCCGGTCTTGACGAAATTTTTCTTAAAGGTTACCAATCTATTAGAAAGAATAATTTATCCCCAAGAATCTCAGAAATGTCTCTTGACAAGATTGAAATAATTTGGTCTATGAATAAGGAGGGGAGAGATAGGACTGAAGGAGAAAAAGTGAATGGAGAAAAAGGATTGCTTTGGTTCACTAAAGGATATCGACCTTAATAATAGCCAAACCACAAACCAGGCGAGGCTTGAGTGTCGAAGCTGCGAGGAGATTCGTGATTGTTTGCGTTATAGCAAACAAATGATGGAAGAGAAGAAAGAAAAGGATGAACTGAGAAAACAGAATATGATCTCCCAAATTATTGACCTGTCGCATATCACTTCAAATGAAATCGGTTCCTGCCTATTAGAGTTTCTGAGTAGAATTTATAGCTCACCCCTGGGAATGATTCTTTTTAAAAACCTCCTCCTGTTTTATGAAGCTCCTCCAAATTCATCGTCTTTTAACCTGACCATCCCAATCTCTCGAACGGTTATAAATTTGATCCGGGAAGAAGAAAACGAAATGAGAGATTCTGCAAGTCCTCCGGTTTCTCCTCAACGAGGAGGCCTCGATGAGGGATTCACTCTCCGGATTGTTCTGTTTCAGAGATCTTTTCCCGATCATCCAAAGGCCAATATGGGAATGATCGCCTACGAAGTGGCTCGCTCATTTGCTTCCGACGATCTTGGAATCAGACAGATTCTTCAGATTCTCTCCGACGTTGAAATGAACTTATTTAAGAAAATGGACATCGACCTTCGCACGAATTGGTTGGTTGAGAAATGGGGTTTTGGGGACGACTTCGAAGCCCTGAAAAAAGAAATGGCATCCGTGGAAGGAAGTTAATAGAATTTTAGTTTTATCGTATAAGAACATTCTCTTCCTGCAACCATCATACATTTACCCAAGGGTGGTTTAAGCTCATGCTCTAATCCTTGGGCGTCAATCCAACCTTGAATCCTTGCAAGAATCCCGCATTCGTATTGATCCTTGATTCCTGCCTTGACGATATTTTCATAGGCAAAACATCTTTTTAAATGCATTTCATACGTTTGATGATCAAGGATTTTGATTTCATATTCGGTGAGGCCAGAACCATAGAGGGAGATGGCTGCTTTCCCGAGGTTCAGGTATTCCTCCATATCTTTTGCTGGCGATAAGGCTAACGTTTTCATGTACCGCTTCATCTCTACCTGGCCCAATTCTCTGGCTACAATCTGATTCAATCGATTCGCAGCATCGATGCCAAAATGCTCTGTCACTGCCATAAACCACCTGGCATCGTGCGACATCCACCCTTTGATCAGAAGGTCTTTCTCCATTTCAAAGGATAAACGATTCGACATAGGGTTTCTCCTTTTTCACGCCTGCTACAAACACCCTCTCCTTAGTGAGACTGTGTCACAATAATTCTAAAGCTCCCGAAGCTGGCTCTCTGTCCCCTGTCGCCATTACGACACAGTCTCGGTGGGGAGGGAGGAGGTGAGGGGCTATGGGTTTTTTCTCTAAACTAAACCCTGCGCACCCGGCAGGGAATATAACGATGTAACGGCGTGGCTGCCAGACGATCTCGGTGTTTCGCTGGAGCCAACTGGTTAACATTGACTCCATGTGCCTCTCCGCCGTGTACGAGCCCGAAGCCATGAGGGATGACCACTTGGCCTCGATGCGAGCAATCTGTCACTTCAGCTTCGATCTTAGCAGACCCTGTTTCGGTCTCTACAAGGGCAAAGTCCCTATCGCTAATTCCTAACTCCTCTGCATCTTTTGGGTGTATTCGCAGGGTGCAGGGGCGCCTTCCTTCATTCCAGGCCGGGTCACGCATGATGGTATTGGCTACCATTTCCATATGGTTTCCGGCCATAAGAACCATGGGATACTTCTTGTTCACAAGTTGGACCTCCTCGGTTGCAGGTGTTATTTCCCTGACCCATGACTCCATCTCGGGGAGATGGATATGGATTTTCTTGTCGGGAGTTTTCAGGAGGGAAAGGTTGTTTTCCGTATCTACCACTCCGATTTTTACTCCGCCGGGCGTGTTTAGAATTTTTCTGAATATTTCTTCACCCGTCATTGGCCCCACCTGATAACCGACACGGGTTACTTCCTCGGGGTGCATCATCGGAAATCGCGCCAGCAGTCCCCAGAGCGCAGATAGATTTTTAGACCCCAATTCCTCCCCAAGAGTCTTTGCTAAAATGTAAGGCAGCCAAAGTTCTGCCTTTGGATTGGAGCGAATGTATTCCATAAGCGCAATCCCGAAGCGCAGCCGGTCCTTGGCCAGCTCCCGGAGGTTGGATGGATAATCGGGGATCATACCCAACCTTTCAGCCAGTTCGATGTAGACGTAAGCCTCTTCTACCTGCTCCCCATCTGCCTGCACCACAGGGCGGCGCATATCAAAGTAGTAATCCGGGTACCTCCACTGGAAAAATGAACCGTCCCACTTCTCATAGCCTGACTTGGCTGGCAGCACGTAATGAGATAGAACTGCTGTCTCGCTCATGGCCACCTCAATGGTTACCAGCAGATCCAGCTTTGCAAAGGCCTTTTCATAAGCGCTCGTGTCAGCGTAAGAACGCAAGGGATTTGATCCGCTGACAATAAGAGCCCGGATGCGTTGGGGATGGTCGTTATCGATCTCTTCTGGCATCACATTGGGCGGGAAGACCCCCATGATCAATGGAATATTCGTCCTCACGGTTCTCCATGTCCTCGGATCTTCCTCGGGCGTATGAGATCCCATTGGCATCAGGTGGCCCAAAAAGACATTGCCGCCGCTAACCCCAATGCGTCCTGTTAAACTAAGGAGGATTAATTCCAAATAGGAGTTCAGAGTGCTGTGCCGTCCCATCAGGATGCCCAAATCGCTGCGTATGGCGCTTTTACGGGTGGCAAACAGCCGGGTGAATTCCCGAATAGCACCGGCATCTAATCCACAAATGCGGCAGTTTTCTTTCACATCGACATCATCAAACCAGCTTTGAATGACTTCGAAACCATCGACTCTGGCGGCCAGATAATCTTTGGCCACAAGACCTTCGGTTAACAAAATCTTGATCATCGCTTTAAACAACAAGGCGTCGGTCCCGGGCCTGAGCCGTAGATGGATGTCGGCAAGCTTAGCTGTCTCCGTCACTCTCGGATCGACCGCAACCATTAAAAAATCTGGATCTTTTTTCTTGTTCCGAAGCACTATTGGCGCATTGGGTACATCATGGCTCACCATGGGATTAGCTCCCCAGAAGACAAGAAAATCCGATCCCTGGATGTCCGGGAAGGAATGCATATACTGGCGGCCAAATGCCTTCCCATTCACCCAGAAAAAACCGGTAAGTTCCTGAGCCAGAGGGCTATAATGATTCTTTGACCCCAATCCATTTAAAAAGCGCAAACCGAAGGCCGTTTCAAAATGGCAACCCTGGCCACCTCCACCCATATAAGCTACAGAGCGGGGGCCATTGGTCTGGACGATTTCCTTGAGCTTGGCTGCTATTTCATCCAGGGCTTGATTCCATGAAATGCGCTCAAAGCGATCCCCAACTTTTTTAAGAGGAAACTTCAGCCTTTCTGGATTATTCTGAAAATAGGCGACATTCGCGCCCTTTCTGCAGAGATAACCCTGTGAACGGGGATTTTCCTTGTCACCCCTGACCTTAATAATCTTACTGCCTTCGGTGATCACCTCTATGCCGCAGTTTTGTGAACACAATATACAAGAAGTTTTCTTCCATTCGCTCATGCTCTTCTCCTTCCATCTACAAAATTTACAGATAAGGGCAGACGGAGACGCATTGAATACATCGATACATGGAGTGGTCATCCACTGCCGTGACATGATTGATCATCTGAGCGTCTTCTGAACCGAAGTTGCCGGCCTTCATCATATTTGAAAAGATGGGGCTTTTCATCGAATACTTGATGCAAGCGACCCTATCCACCTTCCCGCTTTTATCTATTGCCTTAACTGGACACTTTTCTTGGCAGCTAAAACAATCCTCAGGACATCCTTTATCATCCCTCTCCGGCCAGGCCATTGTAGGTAGTGACGCTGTCGTAACGATTCCACCCAGTAACAGCTTGGGGCCGTATTTGGAACTAAAGAGCAATCCATTTTTGCCCACCTTTCCAATACCGACTGCTTTAGCCATCTTGACGAGGCTCACATAGGCCCAGAAATCGCCCTTTCCCTTAATGTCATAAGGAAAACACGCGTAGATCGGCACAGCTACTTCACTTTTTTCTTCGATGATGCTGCAGGCCCGCATCAAAACCATATCTATGTTTCGGTAGTAAATACTGGCAGCTCTCCAATACATCCATTCCGATCTTTCCTGACATTTAAATATTCCTTTAGGGACAGGTATCCCCAGGCAGAGGGTGCTCTCTGCTGAAGCAAGCATATCCGAAGGCCTGTAACCTGAAGGCTCCTCCTCAAGGGAAGATGCTTTGGCAATGCCGAATACAGGGATATGGTTTTGGGCGAATAAATTCATCATCTCTTCGATTATCTTTGTCATGCGGATCCTCCCAAATTAGAACTTATTAAAAGATCCAACCAACACCTTTTTGAAACCTTTGATTTCTTTTTCTGAGTACCCTTCTATTATTTGCTCATTTAGCCTCTTAACGATTGGTAATGCCTTATTCGCTACCTTCTTTCCCTTTTCTGTGATATGAACCAGGTAAACACGGCGGTCATTCGGGTGATCAGAACGTTTTACATATCCCAATTTTTCCAATCGGTCAATCAACCCTGTGACAGTTGGATTCTCTAACATTAACCCCTGACTAATTTGGGTTAGGCTTGACCCATCATTCTTTTGAAGAAAAAAGAGAAGCATGACCTGCATTGGGGTTACTTCAACACCGTTTTCTGAAAAGGCTTTTTGGAGGTTTATGATAAGTTTTTGACATACCTTAGAAATTAAGAAGATAAACCGATCTTCTATAGCCATAAGTGTCCCCTTTAGATAGATATTTATATGCTAATATTTAGCATACTAAATAATTTTGTCAAGTAAAAAATTCAAGTAGAATAAACCTACGCTGTGACAGAGAAGAAATATTTTGGTTAATGGGGCTTTTTAATGTTTGAGAAAGCCAGGAATTTGCTTACCCAATGGGCATAAAAAGGCGCGTTCTTCTCAGGGACGAGAGAACGGGAAACGAGAAAGTCTTAAAACTCAGGTAATATTCTGTCTTTCACTCAAAACTCCCAATGTGACAAAATCCCAGTATTATACGAATTCGCATTTTTTCCTATTATATGGAAAATACGAAATAGAATCAAGAATTTTATAGAATTTTATAGACAACACAGGAAAAAGGTGGTAAAAAAGTGGACTTAGAAGAGCCGATTTGAAACAAATCAGAACTTCGTCTATTAATCGTTAGCCAATAAAATGATAAGAGAAAAGGTGGTATAATTGAATTGAATATTCGTTATTACATCGATCCGGAAACAGGACTACCTCATATCTACGGACACGATGTTGAAGAAACAGAGGTTGAAGAGGTTCTTTCCAATCCGGGAGAAGATCGACCGGGTCTAGAGGGATCACGAGTTGCAATTGGAAAGACATCAGAGGGACGTTATCTTAGGGTAATTTATGTTCCTGATCCAGAGCCAAATAGTGCTTTTGTAATCACAGCGTATGAACTACGAGGCAAACCATTAATCGCATATCGTCGCCGCAGAAGGAGGAAGAAAAAATGAAACAAAGTGGATTCCCACCAGGTTGGGATGCTGAACGTGTGAGAAGGGTGTTAGCCCATTATGAATCGCAATCTGAAGAAGAAGCTGTTGCTGAGGATGAGGCAGCATTCGAAGCTTTCGGGCAGACAGTTATGGAGGTCCCGACAGAAATTGTACCGGCAATACGCGAGCTAATTGCAAAACACAAAGCAGCTTGATAGGGGCTAACAAATCACTGAACCTGACCGTGAAAAACCACGGCAGGTTAGTTCAGTCGTTAGGCGGCATATTTTACGAACAATATTGTAGGATGAGTAACCCATGATACATATATTTGAACAATATCCCTTATTGAAGGAGAGAATTGATATAGAAAAAAAAGGAGGGGTCGTTGGTTCCAAAACAACTTCACAAATTGAGGGTGGAGGATAGAAAAATCACAATTTTATTTTACGATTCTTTCCATGGATTTATAATCGTCACTCCCGTATACTGAAAATCATTTTCATTTCGAGTGACAAGGCGATAATTTCCCTGAAGTGCAATCGCAGCGATCAGTGAGTCAATCGCTGTTATCGGTCGTCCTTCTTTTTCCAAGCGTCCGGTGAGTTCTCCCCAAATCAACATCACTTCTGTCGTGATTTCAAGAATTCTTCCCTGGAATCGGAGCAACAAATCGCCTTCGAGCCATTCTTTGATCCTTTCTTTTCGTTTCGAAGGCGGGAGCTTCTCGATACCTTTCCGTATCTCGCCAATCGTGATGACACTCAGGTAGATTGTGTTTGAGTCGAGACGATCGAGCCATTCTACAACTTTCTTGTTCGATCGCTTCGAAATGAGTTCAGAAATGACATTGGTGTCAAGCAAGTAATTCATAGGACGATATTAGCTCTCAGGCCACTCTTGTCACGTCTAAGATCAAGGTCGACCCCAGCCAATGGGGACTCACGGAAGAAGTTGGAGAGCTTTTTCTTGTTCAGCATCACCTTGCGATATTCAGCATAGGAAAGCACAATGACGGTTTCGACACCGCGCTTGGTGATGATCTGCGGACCGTGCTTAATGGCTTCGTCTAAGACTTCGCTTAGCTTATTCTTCGCTTCCTGAATCTGCCACACGCGTGCCATGGTTGCCCTCCTGTCTAGTCTGTCCAGATTATAATGTGGGTCAAGAAGGGTGTCAAGGGAGACCGAAAATAGGATGCGCTGATTCAAGTACAATCTAATCCTACTCCTCGATAGGGTAGCCTCCCTATTTTTTTACAGTAAATCTCCACTTGCAAAACATATCCTTGGGATGGGGATCGGGTGGAGCGAAAAGACACTCTACTTTGATTCGGGGATCGACCTCCCGTGCAAAACTCTCGAATTCCGCCCGGTGCATTTCTCTGCAGGGATACTCCTCCAAACCACGCTTTAACCTTGCCTCCTGAGTAATGCAGTTCGGTATAGTAATGATCACTTCATCCTCTTTCTCTTCAACCTGGTAACCGACGATGATCGTCCATGGCCAGTATTGCAGGGCTTTGAGAAAACTCGAAAGCCCCTGTCCCTTAATCTTAAATCGCTGAACAAGGTCCTTAGCCCCCATTCCAGGGATACGGCCCCAGACCATCTCATTCAGTTCATCTGCAACCGGTTGACCAAATTTTTCTGTGATATAAAGATACCAGAAGGAATCCATGACCCGGTAATGCCATAGTAGGAATTGGATATAATTTTTAAGTTCCGGAGTATCCATCTTCTCAAAAATCTTGAGATCCATCTTTTTCTCCTATTTATTAGATGTCCTTTTTGTCATTCCTTCCCTGCCTGCGATAGGCAGGGAAGCAGGAATCTATTTTTTCTGTGAAAACAGGAATCCACCTCTTAACGGTCCCCTGCTTCCGCAGGGAGGGAGTCTGGATTCCCGTTTTCACGGGAATGACATCTATCCCCTATTCGTACTTTTCTAATCCCTTTTTAGTCTTGCAATTCGCTCGACCAATGGAGGATGAGAGTAGTAGAACCATGCATAAAGAGGATGAGGGCTCAGATTGGCCAAGTTATCAGCGGCCAGCCGCTTCAATGCGCAGCACATGGGTTCTGCCGTCTTCATAAGCCCCAATGCAAACTCATCAGCTTCGCGTTCGAATTTCCGAGAGACTCCCGACTCCAATGGCTGGGCAAAATAGCCAAGCAGGCTGATGAAGGTTCCAATGAGAAATAATCCGACGTAAACAATGGCTTCTTGAAAGCCAAACGTTTGGTAAAGCAACGGCCAATTCAAGAATTTAGCCACAGCATAAAAAGAGACAAAAGATAAAATTTCTAAAAGGATGAGCATCCGTAGGACATGCTTCTTCTTCCAATGCCCTGCCTCATGGGCTAAGACAGCCAGGATCTCATCTTCGGTATGAGACGCTAAGAGGGTATCGAAAAGGACAATCCGTTTAGCCCGACCCATACCGACAAAAAAAGCATTTGTGCGCTTGCTTCGCTTACTCGCATCCATCTTGAAGATCCCTTTGGCGCGGAGTCCGACTTTTTCCATCAATGTCCTGACATGTTCTTCCAGCCCCTTATTTTCAATCGGATCAAATTTATTGAATAGAGGAAAAATCACCACTGGAAATAACCATAGTAAAAGTAATTCAAAACCACCAACCAACATCCATGCCCATACCCACCAGGTCTCTCCTCCATGAATCACCAAGGCCAGAAGGAGGCCGAGAAGCAGACCTCCTAAAATGGCTATAATGACGATGCCTTTCAATAGGTCCGAAATCCACATCTTGAAGTTCATCACATTAAATCCATAACGCTCTTCGATCACAAATGTTTCATAGAGGCTGAAGGGGATGCGAAGCAGGTTGGCAAATATCGAAAGAACAGCAAAGAAAATCAAGCCACTCACAATCGATCCATATTTCCATAGGTTGATGGTCCTTACCAGCCATGGTAAAAATCCTGACAGTAGAATGGCCAGGAAAAGTCCCTGGTTTGCCAGAGCGGCAACGATGTTAAAATGATCAGAGTCCACGGTATAAGCAGAAATTCTTTCGAGTTTCTCGGGATCGACTACATCCCGAAAAATTTCTGGAACGGTTGTCCCACACTGACGGAGGTATGAAATATTCAGCCAGTTGAGATAGATCTGAGCCCCGGACCGTAACAAAAAGACGGCAAGAAATGTGAAGAATAAAGAATTTAATTGAATCATGAAAGGATGGGATGCTACCTTCTCCGGACCCTTTTCGTGCCTTTCCTCCTGCGCGAAGGGACCCTCTTCTCAGCCATCTGAGTCTTTTTAACTTCAAGGAGTTTTCTTACCTCACGACGGCCGAGCTTCCGAAGGGCCACCATCAGGGCCTTCTTCTTCATACCCGGCTTAAACTGCCCACTCTCCCACAGATGCACAGCCCCAACGCTAACATCGGTAAGAATGGCCAATTCCTTCTGAGTGATCCCTAAATGTCCACGAAGACTTCGGACCAAACGGGGAGAGAATCGCGATACCTTCACCTCTTCCGGAGCTGCCTCCAATGGCATCCTCCTTTTTTCCATCTCTTTTTGCTGATTGGCTGTGATTCGTTGAAGTGTTAAAACCGCTTTGCGAAGTTGGGAAACCGCGCTTTTCAAAGACCTCACATCACGGCCTAACGGAACAGAGATTTTCCTTACTTCCCTTTTTGCCAAACGTACAATTTCAGATTTAATCACCCCTTCTAATTTACCCATAAGTCCCTCCTTCCTTAACTTAATAAATCGCATGGCGCATAGCGCAAAAGGCATGGCGTAACTCAGCCCTTCAGGGCTAAAGCCCTAAATTACTCTCTATGCACTATGCTCTATGCTCTAGGCTAATCAAACACTTTCCCCGGGTTCATGATTCCATTGGGATCTAAAAGTTCTTTGATCTGTCTCATCAATGTGAGGCTTGTCCCATGTTCTTTCTTCATAAACTTTTTCTTTCCAATCCCAATGCCATGCTCTCCGGTCGCTGTTCCACCGCATTCCAGTGCGAAATGGACAATTTCCTCTTCTGCCTCTCGAACCTTTTGCCATTGGGCCTTTTCTTCGGGAATCCCCAAAATCTCCATATGAAGATTCCCGCTTCCTGCATGGCCAAAGGCATATCCTTTTAATTTTTTCTTCTCAACAATCCTTTGACCCCATTCCACCATATCCGAATATTTTGAAATGGGAACAGCCGTATCGATCACAAGAGGATAAAAACCAGGATTGTTTACCTTGATGGACTCACGGACTCCATAGCGCGCTTCCCAGAGACGGTTTCGTTCTTCCCTCCCAATTCCTGAATCGAACCGAAGAGATCGATTCTCACCACAAATCTCCTTAACCATCTCCAACTCTTCTTTTAAACCCGCAGCGCTTACACCGTGAAACTCAATAAAAAGAGTTGGTCTTTCTTCCAAGGAGAGCTTCTTAAACTGGTTAACAACCTGAACTGTTGGAGCATCCAGGAATTCCAGAGCAGCCGGAGACAGTCCGGACCGCATGATCTGGATGACGGTATCTGTTGCTTCGCGAATGGGATTGAATTGCCCCACAGCAGCCATGAACTCTGCGGGAAGGCCGATCAGGCGAAGGGTGACCTCGGCCACCACACACAGTGTTCCTTCTGAACCCACAAAGAGACGGCAAAGATCATAGCCAGATGAACTTTTGATTGCATTCGTTCCAACATGGATGATTTCCCCAGAAGGGAGGATAACCACCATGCTGAGGATAAAATCCTTGGTCGCTCCATACTTAATCGTCCTGATCCCACTCGCATTATTACCCACCATTCCCCCAATGGTCGCTGAGGCTCCGGGGTCGGGTGGAAAGAAGAGGCCATGACGGGAGAGGGTTTGATTTAACTCCTTATAGATCACCCCTGCTTCAACACGAACCTGAAGGTCCTCAGTCCTTAACTCCAAGATATGGTTCATTTGTTGAAGATCTAAAACAATCCCTCCCTCTACTGGGATGGGATTGCCTTCTAAACTTGTTCCAGCGCCCCAAGGAGTAACGGGAATCCGCTTCTCGTTGGCCAATTTGAGAATCTGGCTGATCTCCGCTGCACTGAGTGGCCAAACCACAACATCGGGTTTTCGCCTCTGATGAAAAGACTCATCTTTACTATGGAGCTCAAGGATGGATTCACCCATGGAGATCCTTTCTGACCCCACAATCTTCCTGATAAACTCTAATTCTCTATCTGTGACCCTTCCATATTCCATTGATGGATACTCAACCCTTCGACTCCATGGAATAAAGACCAGAGCTTGCTCTCGGCCTGAGCTATGGCCGAAGGCTCAGGGTTGACCCTGCACTTCGATAAACTCAGTGTCCTGAGCCTGCCGAAAGAAGCGGCGCTTTCTCCCTCATCCAAAAGGGGGCGTCCGGCTGAACTCACGCCGAAGCCTTACGCCGTCGAACGGGTCAACACCCCAACTGTCTTTCCATTTTGGAAACCAACGCCTTTGCTTTTTCAATACCCTTCCGCTTATGGATGAACCAATCCCTGCCGGCTTGAACCCTCTTTTGAAGCGATGCGATATCTTCCTTAACCCCTTTCTCTGAGGGTGTCCCAATGGATGGAGTCTGAGCCAATATTCTCTCCGGTCTCTGCATTTCCTCCACGTCTTGCCTTGTGATCGGAATATTAACCTTCATCTCAGCAAGAGCTTTCTTTAAACTCTGATAAGAAACCTTCCCTTTCCCTTCTTTCTCTGAATATTTCACCGCTCTCTCCACCGCCATCTTTGCCTTCCGTAAGGGGAGGGAACCTTGACGAACCATCCACTCCATCAAAGGAGTGGCGCCAGTAAATTCCTCCTGAACCTGCTTAATCATTTGAGCCTTATTGATTTGAAGAAGTCGGATGACCTCTGCCATCACAGAGAGGGCAGGTTTCGATTCATTCACCAGATCCATGATCCAATACTTGGTCCACTGGGTATCCCGATTATATCCCATGAAGAGAGCCTTCCCGACGGAAAGGAGGCTAATCACCATCCCGTGGGCAAAAGAGGTTTTTGCCTTGATCACCTCTAAGGAACAGGGGTTTCGTTTCTGCGGCATGATCGAACTGCCGGTGCAATGTCGATCGTTTAGCCGGACCATATTAAATTCGCGTGTGGACAAAAGGATCAGGGTTTGGGCCATCGTGGAGAGATGATCCATCATCACGGCCACATCATAGGCCAGTTCTGCCTCAGGCTCCCATCGTTGTGTAATGGGGTCGGTCACATTCTCTGTAGGACCATCAAATCCGAGGAGTTTTGAAGTTAGTTGCCGATCTAGATTGAAAGTTGTGCCGTAGCCAGCAGCGGCCCCCAAAGGATTTTTATTAAAGAGATCAAACCAGCGCGCAAATCTCTGAATATCTCGCTCAAGAGCTTCCGTGAAAGAAAGGAGAAGATGACCGAAGGTAGTGGCCACAGCATGCTGGTGATGGGTATAACCAGGCATGATCGTCAAACAGTGTTCCTCAGCCTTTTGGAGAAGCGCCCCCATCAGAAAGATTAATCCCTCGACAAAATCCAAAACCTGGTCCCGAAGGTAAAGACGCATGTCGAGGACAATCTGGTCGTTCCGACTTCTACCAGTATGGACCTTCCCTCCGGATTCAATTCCTACTCGCCCGATAAGATAACTCTCGATGTTGGAGTGGACATCCTCTTTTGACGCATCCAATCCAAACTTTCCTTTTTGATGGAGCGTTTCTATCTCCCTTAATCCCTTGAGGATCTTCTTCCCATCCCGTTTTGAGAGGATGTCCTGATGGCAGAGCATGAGGACGTGGGCTCGATTTCCCCAGAGATCATAAGGGATCAGTTGCTCATCGCAAGGAGGAATCCCTTTGACGTCTCTTCCCGAAAGAAAATCGACCATCTCTTTGGAGGGCAGTTCTTCAAACCGCCCACCCCATAATTTATCAATTTTCATCGGATAACCCCGATCCTGTCATTCCCGTGCAAACGGGAATCCAGGCATTGGTATTACAAAAGAGGCCATGGATTCCTGCTGGAGTTTACCCCGATGGATACCGGGGCAGGAATGACAAAAATGCAAGAGAGCCCTGCTGCATCCCCCAACCATTACATTTTCCTACCTTGTTTTCCTTTTGGCTAATATTTCAAAGGGAAGTCCGCGAATGAAAGCCGCATCAGCGCAGCGTCTCTGATCAAAACCAGTGGCTTTAATGGAACGGATCTCCGGTGAGAAAAGGCTCGTCTTCGATTCTCGATAGA
>Ga0315282_10002303_pt1 | contig 35348 bp, 29 predicted proteins | sample YL17G07_20_MG_FD_203693 | JGI IMG/M metagenome (GOLD analysis project Ga0315282, IMG submission 203693) | Sediment microbial communities from Yellowstone Lake, YNP, Wyoming, USA - YL17G07_20 | ecosystem: Environmental > Aquatic > Freshwater > Lake > Sediment | place: USA: Wyoming | collected...
CCCATATTTACCTGAATTATGTCAAAAAAGAAACCCGTCAACGCACCAAAAATGAAGTAAAGAATGAATCTGTAGTCTCTTTCGCGTATCAAAATGCAGACAAACGATAAGAAAAATACAATGAAACTGGAGATCCAGAATAACTGAGCATCAATCATTTTTGAACCTCCTGAAAACAACATCGGCCAGAAAATATGAAATGCAAATGAATTGAAAATATGCAAAAAGCGTGATGATGGAAACCCCTAAAAACTGCGGATATACATGATATTCCCACAGACCAAAATAAACACCGATCGATTCCCAGACAGAAGCCAGTAACACGGTAAACAGCCCCAAGGTTATGTATTTTCCAAGTTTTTTTCTTTCGGCAAACAGTATGAGAAGAACAGGCAGGGACATTATCAGAAAAAAGACAAGTTGCTCCATATTTATAATTAAAATAACCACATTAAAACTGATTATATGAAAATCATATCGGATCTGCACATTCATTCCCGTTTTTCCAGGGCGACGAGCAGCGACCTCAGCATAGTCAATCTTGTGAAATACGCTAAGATGAAAGGTCTTCACCTTCTCGGTACTGGTGACTTCACCCATCCCGCCTGGCTCCGGGAGCTGAAAAACGAGCTGAAGGAAGACGGGACAGGAATCCTGAAAACAGATGACGGGTTTCCTTTCATCCTTTCAGGCGAGATAGCGAGCATTTACAGCCAGGATAATGCCCTGAGAAGAATTCATAACATCCTGCTTTGTCCGGATTTTGCAACAGCCGAACAGGTACATGAAACCCTGAAGGGGAAGCATGTCAAAATAGACGCTGATGGCAGGCCGATATGTGGCATCAGCTGCCCTGAATTGGTTGAAACCCTGAAGGGCATAAACTCAAGAATCGAAATTATTCCTGCCCACATATGGACTCCGTGGTTCTCGCTTTTCGGTTCCAAATCTGGTTTTGACAGGATTGAAGATTGTTTTCAGGATCAAACAAAAAATATACATGCCCTTGAAACCGGGCTTTCTTCTGACCCCGCAATGAACTGGAGACTGTCCCAGCTGGATAGATTTTCTCTGGTGTCCTTCTCGGATTCGCATTCATTCTGGCCATGGAGAATCGGAAGAGAGGCAACAATTTTTGAACTGAAAGAAATAACATATGATAATTTAATAAAAGCTCTGAGGACAAAGGAAGGTTTGGTCGAAACAATAGAAGTCGACCCTTCTTACGGCAAATATCATTATGATGGCCACAGGGACTGTAATATTTCGCTCAGCCCGGAGGAATCGAAAAAGTTGAGGAACATCTGCCCGGTGTGCGGGAGGCCGCTGACAATAGGTGTTTTGCACCGTGTGGAAGAACTTGCAGACAGGCCGGAAGGCTTCCTGCCCAAAGATTCAAGGCCCTTTCGTTCCGTTGTCCCATTATCGGAAATAATATCTTTTGCTCTGGGAGCGAGCATGAGCTCTTCAAAGGTCTGGGGGGAATACAGCAAACTCGTGGGCGCCTTTGGATCTGAACTTGGAGTCTTGTTTGACGCAGATAAAGAGAAATTAAGAAATACAACAGAAAGTAAAATTGCAGAACTGATAAACAAGATGGGAAACAACAACATAAAAATAAAGCCCGGATATGATGGCGTGTACGGGGAAATCGAAACCGAAAGCGTGAGAAGGTCTCGAAAAAAGAGCGTAATAAAACCTCAAAAGAGACTGGTTGATTTCTAAATATATGGTTCCCTTCCGATTACATTTACTGCTGTGGACGCGTCCATGAAGTAAGCATAATCCAGTTTAAATATTAGATTTTTCTGTATGTATTTGGCCGAGCTGCCAGGGGGTACCGGCATCTCAATTTCGCACGTAAGAGTCGTTGTTTGACCCTTCCACAGTTCAATTAAATTTCCTTCCAGTTCGCCTGAGCCGCATATGAGATTCACTGACATGTCATAAGTTTCGAAGAAAAGTTTTGCCTTGTTCCAGTTGTCTGTTTTTTGGCAGCCTTGTTGCTCGGGGTTACAAACAACGCCGCCGCCTATATTCTGTATTTTTATATTTATCGGGAACTTGATCTTGCCTTCGCCGCTCCAGTATCTTATGGGGCCGTTGACAACGATCTCCATGCTCACCGGGCCGCTGGTCGTGCTAACATCCTCAAGGGGGAGTGATTCACCGCGAGATTCCAAGGCTGTCAGTTCTTCTTGCGAAGCTATGTTTACTGCTTTGATGATGCTGGTGCTGTATATGTAGTAAACCCTGACGCTTGGATTAAACGCTACGGAAATGCCTTTTTGTATGTTTGGCGGGGCTATGCAATCCCATATGCATGCCTTCGTTTCGCCCTCTGTTCCGCTTTCCTTGTCCGGAGCAAGCATTGTGATTTCAGGGGAACACAAATCACCGCGTTCGGTGCACGAAATGTCTATCTTGTTCCCGCCGAATATTGTCTCTATGTTGTAGAGCTCCATGTAGACATTTTTCGCATCAGAAGAGCCAATGTTTCTTATCTTGGCCTGGAGCTCAAATCTTTCTCCTGCATAAACGCTGTCTCTTGGGTTCGACACAAAATTCTCTATGATGACTCCCTGCCCAGCAATTGTATTTCCCCCGAAAAACGTGCATCCGGAAACCAAAAGCGCACTTATAATCATGAATGGGATGACTAATGCTGTACGTGTTCTGGTCATAATTATAACATGAAAATTTAGCCTTTTATCCTTTCTGTGCCCCGGGCAAGGTCGACGGGCCTACGTAGATATCTGTTGTTTTGTCGATGAAATAGCCATATTGCGCATTCAACTCTATATTCTTTTGAGCGATGCCTATGTACTGGCTGCTGTCCGCAACTATTTTGCATGAAATTGTCTGCGGGTCGCCGCCAACAAGGACTATGTCCTCGGTTAGTTTACATGAATTTTCTGCAACTCTCAGGCCGATGGGCAGTATTATGTTGAGTCTTAATTTGTAAAGATCGGGATTGGTCATCAGACCGCCCTCTTTTTTGCAGTTAACGCTTTCATCCAAGCACACCGTTCCGCCGCCGACATTCTTGACTGTGATGACCATCGGGAATTCGATGCTGGTGCCGTATGTCCTTATGGGTGTTGTTGCCTCCATGTCTATCGATACAGGTGAGTTAGTTTTGCTATATGCTTCCGATGGCAAGCTCTTGCCTTGGTCCTGCAGGGTCTTAAGTTCATCCCTGGAAACCAGTGTCACTGTTTTTATGGTCGTCGACCTGTAGGTGTAATAAAACCTTACCCTTGGTTTTGCATTTATGCTAAGGCCCGGTAGAACTTCAGGCGCGATATATCTCCAGCTGCAGATTGTTTCCCCTCCTGTTATGCCGGCGTTTGTGTCTTCAGGCAGGAGTCTTATTTGATGAGTGGTATATCTGCAATAATTTTCGTCCGGGAAGTTCTCGCCTGTGGGGTTTGGGGTGGCGCCCGCTGCTCTTCTCCATATCTGATCCAAGCCAAGCAATTCAGCGAAACCGTTTTCTGCTGTGACTGAACCGGTGTTTTTCACCTTTAGTTTGAACGTGACAGTTTCGCCTGAATTGACATTCTGAAAATCAGGGCTGAATTCCTCTACTATAACGCCCGTGCCTGATGGTGTATCGGAGTTGAAAGGCGTTATCGAGGGCAAAACGCAACCAGATGTTAGAATAATCAAGAAAATGGGCAAAAGCAAGATGGGATATTTATTGCTCATGCTATATAATTTGGAAAAAAACAAATAAAAGGTTTAGAATTCTTCCATGCCTTTGACTGTTATCTGTGTTGAAGCGTCCACTGAGTAGAGATAGTTGAGATTTACCTTGAAGTTGCCCTGAGTTCTGCTGGATGGCGGCTGCAGTATCTGGAATTCGCATGTGACGTCTGTTGTTCTTCCGTCCCATATGTATACGAAAGTTCCTGTAGGCTGCGGCAGAAGCGTGGGCACATCAGTATACAACGGCGTTCCCCATTGCGTCTGTGTCGGGCAATAGCCGCCGACTGGCGAAACCCATGTTGGCCATTCGACCGATATCGCGACCGGGTAGTTTCTGCCCCTTATCTGCCCTCCGCCTGTGTTATCGATTCTTATCTGCAGCTGGAATCTAGCATCTGTGAGCTCTCTTGCCTTAACGAATGGACCTGCGTTGACCGTGACTGTCAAAGGACCTGCCGTTTGTGACACAGGCTCGCTGGTCAGCGCTTCGCCGGACTGGACGAGCCTCCTGAGCTCTTCAGTGGTCACAAACCACACAGGTTTTATTGCCCTGGTTTCGTACAGATAGTAAACTCTCGCCCTCACTGGGTAGATTTTCCTCTCGCCCCTTTGGAGGGTCGGAGCGGTTAGTTCCCATGTTATCTTTCCCAGACCGCCTTCCGTCTGCGATTCAACGTCTGGCGCAAGAAGTGTACCAAGGTCCACGACTGTTGATGGTGTTATGATCCATTCTGTGGGATCTATAGCCATTATCTCCGCAACTGCGGGTGCTCCTGATCCCATAAGGCCGTTGTAGTCTCCCCTGTTCCTCACTTCAAGCTGTAGTCCTACTGGTTCCCCTGATTCTATGGCAGTAGCAGTATCAAGTGTTGATTGAAATTTTTCTATCACGAGACCCTGCCCTGTTGCTGTCTGGTTGCCTCCTCCAAATATGCAACCTGAAACTGGTAGTATCGCTAGCACGAATAACAGCAAAAGTAAATTCGTTTTCTTGAATGCGTCGGCCATATTTATTTTATACACAAATAAGCTTTTATATCTTTCACAGCTTTATTTTAGGCTCGACCGTTATCGACAACTCTTTCGTGAACTTGTACCAGTAGCCGATTTCCGCGGTTATCTGGGAGGTGAGCTCCTGCTTTATTCTTGTCCTATCCGCGGCGGTTATTGAACAGGAATATTTGGGTGTTGATTTGCCTATGAAGTTTATGCTGGTTATTTCCTTCCCGGTATTGTCCTTGCTTTTCATGCGGTCTTGGATACAGTTGGCTATCGCTATTTGAGCCCCATTGCTATTAATAGATGTGACAAAATCGCTTCCCACCTTCAGGCAAAGCTTCTTTGGGTTCTGGTCCATGTTTTTACAGTCAGACGACGATATTAGTACATTCTCATTGGAAGAGTCAAGTATTTCCAATATGCCGCCTCCCTTGTTTTCTATCCAGAAGCTCATTATGCCGCCTCCCTGGTTTTTCACATTAGTATTGGTGTCCGCGTCTATAACCAGCGGCTGGCTCAGCACTTCAATGTAGGGCTTTACCGGGCCTTCGCCGATTGATAGGGTTCCTGTCTCGGAGAAGCTCTTGCCCTCGGAAATTATCCTTTCGAGTTCTGCTTTGTTGACAAATGTTACTGACGCCGTGGAAAAGGTCCTGTATTTGTATTTTGCCATTATGCCTATTTTACACGGAGTTTCAACGTCTATGTTGTCCCTCGCCGTGAGCTTCCATTCGACCAACGCGGTTGATTGGGGATACATGGTTGTTTCGCACTGCACCATTTTTGTGTTGGGATCGGAGTTTGGCGGCGTGGAACCAGAACAGAATTCGCCTGTCACAGACTCGAACAGGCCGCAATCGTTGTAAAGGCCTATTGTGACTGTTGTTTTATCATATTCGGGGTTTTGCAGGTTCTTTACTACCGCCCTCAGGCGCATTATCTGGCCTGCCCGGACGGTTGATGAAGGTATCGCCTGCAGGCTTTCTATCGAGATGACATCATGTCTTTGTTCCTGTACGTTAACGCCGCCAAAAATGTCCGGCAAAAACGGAATTTCTATATCAAGCAGAGGAACCGTGCAGCCGGAGCTGAACAACACCAGAAACAGCGCTGACAGGGCTAGAATCCTTTTCATAACAATATATTATTCGACACGTGAGCATTTATTTTTATTGACAGCCCGGAAAGTATAGATTATGAAAGGTCAGCTAATTTTCGAGTTCCTTATAGCCGGATTCCTTTTTTTTGCGATTGTTCTCTATGCCATAAATTACATGAACGTGAACGTCACGGATTTCAAGGGCAAATTTTACCAGAACCGGCTACAGAGCAGGGCGGTTCAAATATCAGAGATTTTGATGGGCGGTACATCCTCAATGAGTCTCATGGATAACTCGGAATTTAACATCACGAAAATCCAGAAATTTAATTCAACCTATTGTTCATTCGAAAACTACAATAAACTGGTAAACGACTTATATCTTTATGAAACGACCGGTTTCGCCATTCTGCCCGATAACGCAAGGATAGAGCTCGCTTCGATTCAGTCTGGCTTATTGCTTGCCTGCGGGCCAAACTTCCCTAGAGACGCGCTTACGGGGACTGCAAAAGCGGAGATAGGAAGATTTGGTGTAATGCAAAACGGCTCCGTAAAAGAAACTGTGAAACTGATGGTTGTTGTTTGGTAACCGGAGTTTCTCGTATTTTCTGCTAACACTCTGATGGAATATTAATTAATGCACCAATATATTTACATGAAAATAATTGTGGTTGGCGGCGGCAAACTGGGCGAAACGCTTTCGAAAATTCTCGTCAAGGAGAGGCATGACGTTGTCCTGATAGAGAGCAACGAATCGCTGGCTGAAGAGCTTGCTGATCGCCTTGATGCCCTTGTTTTGTACGGCGATGGTTCAGACAAGGGCCTTCTCAAGGATGCGAACATTGAAAACGCCGATGCTGTTGTTGCCGCAACAGGTGACGATAAGGTAAATCTCGCGGTCTGCGAGGCGGCGAAGGAAGCGAAGGTCTCCAGCATAGTTTCCAGGATAAATCAGCAGGCAAGCGAGAGGGATTTCTCAAAACTCGGCATTGCCAATGTGATTAACGCGACTGAGACTGCTGTGCTCGCGTTCAAGAAGATGGTCGAAAAGCCCGGCAAGCAGCTGGTCACGTTCGTAGCGGGAGGTAGGGGCGAGATATTCGAACTCCATGTGCGCAGGGATTCGAAACTTGCTGGCAAGAACGTCGCTGACATTGCAAGGGATTTTGCAATCGCCTGCATATATCGTGAGGACAAGCTTATCATCCCCAAGCCAGACACAAAAATCAGGGAAGGCGACATCCTGACCATCTGCGCACCAACCGAAGAAGCCAGGAAAATTGAAACTCTGCTTTAGAATTTTCTTTTGATAAATTCCTTCAGAACCTGCTCGAGATCCGGCTTTCCCTTTTCTTTCAGGTAATAAGTTACGTGGACGGATGGCTTTTTTATGTTTATTATCTTTGTAAGGTCGATCGGAGTCGCAACCACTACCACGTTGCATGGTATCCTGTTTATTGTCTTTTCTAGTTCGCTAATCTGGTGCTTGCTGTAGCCAAGCGCCGGCAGTACGTCTGAAATCTGGGTGTATTTTTCATATGCCTGTTTGATTGTTCCGACCGCGTATTGTTTCGGCTTGACTATCGCCTTAGCGCCGAACTTCTTCGCGGCGACCCAGCCAGCGCCATACGCCATCTCGCCGTGCGTCAGCGTTGGGCCGTCCTCTACGATGAGGACGTTCTTTCCTTTTATTTTGTCCGGGTATTCGACCGAAACTTCAGAATCGGCATGGATGACTTGCGCACGAGGATTCGCTGCCTTCACGTTTTCAAGGACTTTTTCAATTTTCTCCTTTGCTGCAGTATTTTCTTTGTTTATAATAACAACATCTGCCATTCGCAGGTTAGTTTCGCCCGGGTAATATGCGAGTTCGTGACCTGCCCTGTGCGGGTCTGCGACAACTATATGCAAATCCGTTCTGAAAAATGGCGTGTCGTTGTTGCCCCCGTCCCAGAGTATGATGTCTGCTTCCTTCTCCGCGGCGCGCAGGATCTTTTCATAATCAACCCCCGCGAACACGATGAAGCCGTTTTTTATGTGCTGCTCGTATTCCTCGCGCTCCTCTATCGTGCATTTGTTTTTTTCCATGTCTTCATAAGTCGCGAAGCGCTGGCAGACTTGCCTGCGAAGATCGCCATAAGGCATGGGATGGCGGACGATAACCACTTTATACCCCATATCCCTAAGAAGGGAGGATATCTTGCGTGTGGTCTGCGATTTGCCGCTGCCTGTCCTTACCGCGCATACGGATATGACCGGTTTGCTGGACCTGAGCATCGTCTTTTGCGTACCCAACAGGACGAAGTCTGCGCCGCATGCATTTGCTACGCTTGCTTTATGCATCACTTCAGCAAAAGCGAGGTCGGAATAAGAAAGCACGACTACGTCCGCTGTGTATTTTTTTATGAGTTCGGGCAAGGCTTTCTCGTCGAAGATCGGAATGCCTCTGGGATACAGGCTGCCTGCAAGCTCTCTTGGATAATGCCTGCCAGCGATATCCGGTATTTGCGCTGCTGTAAAGCAGACGACTTCGTAGTCCCTGTTGTTCCGGAAGAAAACGTTGAAATTGTGGAAATCGCGGCCCGCTGCTCCCATGATTATGACTCTACCCCTCTTTCTCGCATTCCTTCTTGTTTTTTTCTTGGCCGAACTCATACAGAACCCTCATAGATTTCGCTGCGTCTTGCGGATACGAAAACGTGGGTATGCCTATGTCCTCCATTGTTTTTTTAAGTACTTCCGTATAATCACCGCCCGCAGATACGACAAAAATCGGTTTCTTGCTCGACTTGAAGGCGTTTATTATCGTGTCCACGATTTCCCCGCCGAGCCTTGGAACCTGGACCAGGACTATGAGGCCTATTATGTCGACGTTTGGATCTTCGAGCACGATTTCCAAGGTCTGCCTGTATCTCTCAGTGTCCGCATCTCCCGTCAAATCGATTGGGTTTTTTATGATAACATAGCTTGGCATTTTCTTTTTCAATGCCTCCACGTTCTCATCGGTCATTTTGGAAAGCCTCAAGCCTTGCTGTATTATGTTGTCGGTGAGCAGGACGCCGAAGCCTCCTCCATCCGTTATTATCTGCACCCTATTGCATCCGGGTTTGGGGAGACATGACAACGTACGAGCGTAATCGAAAAGCTCCTCCATGTCATCCGCTTGTATGACGCCCGCCTGCTTGAAAGCTGCTGAATATATTTCGAACGAGCCGGCGAGCGAGCCCGTGTGCGACGAAACCGCTTTCGTGCCTGCTGCAGTTGTGCCACCTTTGAGAACGATTATTGGCTTCCTGCCGGCAATTTTTCGCGTTATTTCGAAGAACTTCCTGCCCTCCTTCACGCCCTCGAAGTATGCGCATATGACTTTCGTCTTCTTGTCATTGACGAGATATTCCAATAAATCAGCTTCATCCACGTCGACTGCGTTGCCGTAAGAAATGAATTTCGACATTTTGTAGCCCTTTCTGGCCATCCAGTCTATCACGACCGAACCAATTGCACCGGACTGGGTTACGAAAGCTATATCGCCGGCCTTTGGCCTTCCAAGTTTGTAGCGCGGAAGGAATACTGTATCGACTCCGCTGTACGGGTCGAAGACTCCGAGGCAGTTCGGACCTATAATCCTGATTTTGTATTTTTTTGCAATGCCTGACAATTTCTTCTCCAGCTCCGTGTTGCCTATCTCCTTGAAACCGCCGCTTATGACGACTACGTATTTTATTCCCTTCTTACCACATTCCTCAAGCGCCTTCGGCACGAATTCCGCAGGGATCGAGACAACGGCGAGGTCGATCTTCTCCTTTATGCGTGTCACGCTTTCGTAACATTTCATGCCGAGGATTTTTTTGGCGCTCGGATTGACGGGAAAAACTTTGCCTTTGAAATCGCCTTCAACCATGTTTCTGAAAACCACGTGCCCTATTTTGCTCTGATCTCTTGAGGCTCCAATGACGGCGATGGTTTTCGGTTTGAAAAAAGGTTCAAGTCCGTTTGTTTTGCTCATAAAACATATTATTGACGCTGACAATATATTATTATGCCAGTCCGAAGGATAATTTCAGAGAGGGAGGAGGAGCTTCCTGTTTCAACGATTGGCGAGCTCATAAAAATCGCCGAGGAGAGCAAAGGCATAATATCGCTAGGCCCCGGCGAGCCCGATTTCGACACGCCCAAACATATAATCAGATTCGCATGCAAAAAACTCAGGGATGGATACACGCACTATTCGCCGCCTGCCGGCAGGGAGAAACTGCGCGAGGCTATAGCGAAAAAACTGAAGAAGGAAAACAGGATCGACGTTTCGCCCGATCAGATTATAGTAACCGTTGGCTCGACTGAGGCGATATTACTTTCGCTGATGTGCACTGTCGACCCGGGTGAGGGCGTGCTGGTGCCTGATCCGGGCTTCCTGGCATACACGCCGACAGTCGAGATTCTAAACGGCATGCCGTTGTGCATACCGCATTGCGAAGAAAACGGCTTTCAGTTCAGCATCGAACAGGCCAGGAAAGCGATAATGCCCGAAAAAACCAACGTAATAATCGTGAATTCTCCTTCAAACCCGACGGGTGTTGTTTACAAAAAGAAAACGCTGGAGGAGATAGCAGATTTTGTGCACGAATACGATTTGCTGGCGATTTCGGATGAGGCGTATGAGAAGCTGGTTTACGGTGGTGAGAAACATATTTCGCTCGCCTCGCTAAACGGGATGGAGGAACGCGTTCTCACGCTGCACTCTTTTTCAAAAACACATGCCATGCCTGGTTTCAGGCTTGGCTATGCAGCTGGGCCAGAAAAAATCATAAAGGCAATGAAAAAGATTCATATTTATTCAACCGTCTGCGCGCCAACGATCTCTCAGGAAGCCGCGCTGGCTGCGTTGTCAGGATCGCAAAAACACGTTGCCAAGATGGTTAAAGAATACGACAGACGCAGAAAGCTGATGTTTGAAAGGCTAAACGAAATCCCTGGTTTCAGTTGCATTGAACCGAGAGGCGCTTTCTATGCCTTCCCGAACGTGAAGAGCTTTGGCATGACTTCATTGAAATTCTCTGCTTGGCTGGTAAAAAACGCAAAAGTCGCGGTTGTCCCGGGCACCGAGTTCGGCAGGTGCGGCGAGGGGTATGTGCGCTGCTCTTTCGCAACGTCTTATGAAAAAATCAGGGTTGCGCTGGAACGTATAGAAAAGGCGACGAAAAAGCACAAAATGGGGAAATAACGCCCCACCACCTTTATTTCCACTGGAGTTTTGTTTTTGTTTTTGAAGCTAAACTTTACGTATACGTATACGTATTATAACGATGTTATAAGTTTCCACAGGAAATTAATATATGGTTCCACAGGAAACCGGGGTGTGGGAGGCAAAAACATTTAAACCCCCGTTTCATATGGAAAACATGGCCCAAATTTCCCTCAACAATATTTTCCAAGATTATCTGGAAAAGAAGCCTATTTTTAAGAAAAAAGACACGCTGACAATCCAGTTCACGCCGGACACCATACCGCACAGGGACAAACAGATCAATCATATCGGCCTCATCCTAGCGCCGGTGCTCCGCGGCGAAAAACCATCCAACATATTCATTTACGGAAAGACAGGCACCGGCAAGTCCCTTTGCGTTCAGCACACGGTCTCAAGGCTGCTGGAGACGGCCAAGAAAAACGAGGGCGAAAGCATCAAGGTAATCTACATTAACTGCAAAATGAGCAAAGTTTCTGATACAGAATACAGGATGCTCTCGCAGCTCATATTAAACTTCGGTATCAATGTCCCCTTCACCGGTTTGCCCACGAACCAACTTTACCGGCAGTTTTTCAACCTGCTTGACGCCAAAAAACAGAGCATCATCCTGATCCTTGATGAGATAGATGCGCTAGTCAATAAAATAGGCGACGGCGTGCTTTACAACCTCACAAGGGTCAACCAGGATCTGAAGAATGCAAAACTCACGCTTGTCGGCATATCCAACAACATATCCTTCATAAACGACCTTGACCCGCGGGTCAAATCCTCGCTTTCAGAAGAGGAAATAGTTTTCCCGCCTTACAATGCAAACGAGCTCAAGGACATACTAACTGAAAGGGTAGGTTTCGCCTTTAATGAGGGAACGATTACCCCATCCGTGATAGCGAAGTGCGCGGCCCTGGCGGCGCAGGAACACGGAGACGCAAGGAAGGCGTTTGACCTGCTGAGGGTTGCCGGGGAGACAGCAGAGAGAATGAGCAACAACATAGTGATGGAAGAGCACGTTGACCAGGCGGAAAGGAAGCTGGACACAGACAAGACGACAGAAATAGTCAAAAACCAGCCAAAACAATCCCAATGCGTCCTTGTTGCGATACTAAAACTCGCGAAGAACGGGAACAGCGGCATACAGACAGGCGACATATACGACGTGTACGTAGACGTCTGCAGGAATAACAACCTTAGGCCGCTGACCCAGAGAAGGGTCTCAGACCTGATATCGGAACTGGACATGTTCGGCATAGTTAACGCGAAGGTCATCTCCAAGGGCAGATACGGAAGGACAAGGGAAATAAAGACTGACCTTTCGAAAGAAACCACGGAAAAGATAGAAAAGATGTTCAGCGGCGAGTTTATTTGAATTAAGGTTATGGCGCAAGCTTATGAACAAAAAAGACATCATCGATTTGTTTCTTAAAAACGGCGTCATGCTCGCGCCGGATGAACTGGAAAACATTAACGAGCAGAACTACATGCAGGTGCTCGAGAAAAAACTTGGAGAGACGAATGACGAGATATTGATCGCCAAACAGAGCAGCGGTAAAATTTCATGCGGCGATTTCATAAAACTAAGCAACAGGAAATTCGAGTTCCTCAGGGAGATCCTGCTTAAAAAAACAGATGCCGTGTCGATAAATAAGGGAAGGAAGGTTTTTGCCGAGGCGACAATCATAGGAAGGGTGAAGGAAAGGAACGCAAACGGGTTCGTGCTCGAAGATGTAACGGGCGAGACAGAGGTGATGAATGAAAACAATGACGTAAAAACAGGCGACATTGTCGGTTTGCGCGGTTTTTTCAAGGAGAATCGTTTTTTCCCGAACCAAATCATATGGCCCGACATCCCGCTCGAGAATAATCCAAGGCCGCCCGGCGCAAAGATCACGCTCACTGCTAGGATAAAGGAGACCATGGCTGGCCTGATAATATGCCCATCCGGCGGCAAAGCCGGCAACATAATATCCGGGTTCGGGAGGCTCGGATCCATAAAAATAAAAAAGCATGGCGGCGAAATTCATCTGCTCGCCTTTTCGCCTGAAAGGGAGATGAACGATGGTGATGCTGTCAAAACGCTCAAGAAAAGGCAGATATCAGATGACGGCATCGCTGACAACCTGATAGCTGATATACCAGGAATTTTCTGGCTTTTCAACAATGGCAAAAACTGGACCAAAAATTACAGGGGCGTTGTCATAATATCAAGCGATTCAGGAAGTTTTGCAGAATATGACAACGGGGAAGTCCACTTCGGTGGCCTGTAGCGTTGAAGATTTAATATAAATCCACCAAGAATTAATATGCTCAAAATACTAGTCATCGCGGACATACATGGAGAGTTCGAGAAGTTCTCAAAAATCATAGACAAGCTCAGCGGCAGGGATTTCGACCTTGTGATATGCCCTGGCGACTTTACCGACATATTCAACATACCTGAAGGCTATTCACAAATGGATATAGCAGAGCTGATAGTCCAAAAACTACTTTCGCTGGGCAAGCCTCTCTTCTGCATACCTGGCAACCACGAACCTTATGAAATAATAGAAGTGTTTGATGAATACAACGTGAACCTGCATGAAAGAACGAGGAAGTTCAACGATCTCGAGTTCGTGGGCTTCGGCGGGGCAGCAACGCCGTTCAACACCAAGTTCGAGCCCACGGATGAGGAAATAAAACAGGCGCTTGAGAGAAAGACCAAGGAAATAAAAGGCAGATTTATACTGGTCACGCACAACCCACCGCTTGGTACCAACCTGGACAAAGTTGAAACAGGAGAACATGTCGGCTCGAAAGCGATCCGTGAATTCATAGAGCAGCGAAAGCCATTGCTTGCGATATCCGCCCACATACACGAGGCAGGGGGCACGGATAAGCTTGGAAGCACGACCATATTCTACCCGGGCGTTGCCTACGAGGGGTATTACGGCCTTGTTGAGATAGGCGATGAAATAAAATGCGAGATAAAGAAGATATGATTCCCTTCTCATCAGACAATGTCTTTCAACCTGTTCATTATCTCTTCTATTGACTCGATCCTGCACAAAGCCACGGGTATGCTCTCGACTTCAGCGATGTTCATGGCAACTTCATTCACCTTGTCTATGCCGTGAAGCACAACCAGACCAGGCTGCAGACCGGTGAGCTTGATGGCGACCATTGGCGTTTTCCCAGTGGTTACACCCGTGAAGAGAAGGGCGCGTTGCGTAGTAGTGCCATAAAGCTGGATCAGCTGATTGTGCGAAAGCTCCAGTATGGCTTTCACAGAATCTACAATGGTGTAACCGTATATTTCCCTGTCAATGGGGGCACGTTTTGTTATTATGCCTGCGTTTATTTTCCTGCAGAAATCTTCTACAGGGACGCCGCTAGAAAATTCGCGTATGTCTATTATTGCCTTGGAAAGGTTTGAACTGCTGGCGGCCTGGGCGAAGGTCTTGAGAACAGTTCCGCCCCTTTTGGTGTCAAGGCCTATCAGCGAATTGACGTACCTTTTTATGACGTTTATGCCTGGCGATTTCCTTCTGCCTGATTCATAGTCGGATATGACAGATGACGTAATGCCCATGTACTCGGCGAGCCTCTTCTGTGAAAAACCGAATATTACCCTCCATTTCTTCAGGACATGCTCGGGATTTTCGGACAGTATGATTTCTCCTGTTATATCCTTTGCAAGTCTGTCTCTTGAAAGGTTAAATTCGTCAATCATAGAATAGATTTACGTCAATTATTTAAATATATATAATGTTGTACAGTTGGAATAAATTCGTGTTTGCGGTCTTGGCGTGTTTAAACAAATGTTTATGTTTAAACTCAACTTCTTAAACCGCTGTTTGAATTTCTAAAAATGTTCCTGGAGATTTTGCTTTTTGTTCTCCTCGGAATCGTGCTTGGTTTCTTCACAGGGCTCGCGCCAGGCATACACCCCAACACAATATTTGCCTTTACACTTTCCCTTTCGTTTCTGTTTATCGGTTTTCCGATTCAGGCAATCTTGGCATTCGTTGTTTCGCTAGCGGTTTCGAATACATTTTTCGATTTCATTCCATCAATATTTTTCGGAGCGCCAGAGGAAGATTCGGCGATTTCGGTCCTTCCTGGCCACAGGATGCTGCTGAAAGGGAGAGGATACGAAGCAATTTTCCTCACTGCGATGGGAGGGCTGGGAGTCACGTTTCTCACGGTTATGAGCCTGCCGTTCCTTTTCGTCCTTCTGCCGTCGATCTACTTCGCTATAAAACCCGTTATCCACATCATCCTCATAGCAGCTGTTTTATGGATGGTCTGGATGGAAAGAGGAACGAAAAAACGATTGGCAGCGGCTTCAATATTTCTCGCATCCGGCATTTTCGGCTTCATTACGCTCAACTCATTGCCCTCAGACGGAGCGCTGTTTCCCGCCCTCACGGGCCTTTTCGGCCTGAGCACGATTCTTACAAGCATCATGGAAAAGACAAGGATACCGCCTCAGAAGATACAGAGCGAAGTTCACGGAAACTGGCTAAAAGGGAGCCTGGCAGGCTGGATGGCCGGCATGATTTCCGGGCTGCTTCCTGGCCTAGGTTCTTCTCAGGCAGGTATAATTGCAGCCCAAGCGCTAAAAGCCAAAATGAAGGAGTTTCTCATCGCCCTTGGCGGTATAAACACGTCCAACATGTTTTTCACGTTCATTGTTTTCTATTTGCTAGGTAAAACGAGATCCGGCGCTGTATGGATGATTTCACAGATTATGGATCAGTTCACAGTGCAGGACATGGGCATCCTTGTCGTAGTCGGAGTGATTACTGCGCTTGTTTCCGCAGTAGCCACTATAAAAGCAGCCAGACTGCTTCTGGGTTTCATGAGAAAACTAAACTACACCAAGACTATGATAATCACGGCATGCGTGCTCTCTTTCATGATTGTGGCTTTATCAGGGCCGCTGGGAGTTATGATTTCGGTAACAGGAACCTTTCTGGGCTTGTTGGCGGTGTCAACAGGCATCAAAAGAACGAATCTCATGGGCTTTTTAATATTGCCAACCATTCTTTACTTCTCTGGCTTCAACCCGTTCTTTTCAGGAATATTGTGGTAACCCCTTCATTTCCTGTGAAACATGAACAAAACAAACATAGATAGAACATGTTTTAAAAATAAAGTTCCATAAGAAATGAAGGTTGTTTCACCTTCACAGTGAAATTACCAGCGCTGAAAATGAAGTTCCCCTTCGTGAACTTCATGCAAAACTCCACAGGAAACAGAGGGGTTCATACTTCATGGTGAAGTTCATTTGCTTGGCATGTTCAAGGTCAAACCTTGTAATCAGATTACAACGCTGCTAGCAGGCCCTTGCGGCGAAGAGAACAGCAGCAAACCACCGCATTCGCAGACTCCGCTCAGTGGAGGCATCGCATATGTTTTGCAGCATTTTTTACAAATAAAGCCGTTAAAGTCTTTCATGGAAATTTCCTTCGCTTCAGCCGCTTTTCCGCCATTCCCGTTCAATGCGCCAAACAAATCGACCTGCTTGCCTTTGCCAAGAAGCTCAGTCTTGGAAATGCCGAGCGCATCGAATATTCGTTCAAGCGGAGGAAGCAGCTGATTTTCTATATAGTACTTCGAGTCTATTTCCAGTCCCCGTTCCATGACGTAAACCGGGTCTTCTGCCCGTTTTGACAAGAGATCAAGGCCTTTTATTATTACATAACCAATCCTGTCCCCGACGCCTGGCGCTTCAGCCGGTGTGCGTTTCTTTATCTTTTTTACGAGTTCTGCGTGCGGCTGCACGCCGTCATAGCGTTCCGCTCCTTTGGTCATGGTCTTGGTTATTATCAGCTTCTGTATGGGTATCCCGCCAGCGACCATTTCATCAGTAACGTTTTTGAAATATTTCACAGCCTGCTTGATGTCATTTGCCTTGAGTATGGTTTCCAGAATCTTCTCTATTGTTTCTGACGTAAGGTCGCACCAGTCCCTTCGGACGGTTTCAATGCCCTTCGTTTCTATGCTTTCAACCCAGCTCCCGTTAACGTAATCGAAACGCCATGCAGCATAGCGCTTTTTTGTGAGAGGCAGGAAACGCTTGAAAATTTTCTCGAAATCAAGCTCCATCACGCCTTTTAGGACCGACGTAACGTTTTTGGCCACTTCATCTCCAGCTTTCTTCATCTCATCGAGATCCTCGAAAGGCACCTTGACCATCACGGAATCCGTGTCGCCGTAAACGACTCTGTAGCCGAACTTCTCTTCTATGTAGTCTTTCGTCTTCTTTATGGTCTCCCTTCCGAATCCGGTTATCGAGTTAGCTATTTCCAGAGAGTAGATTTTCGCTCTGGGGTAGCCGAAATAACCATAGAAGGCGTTGGCCATTATCTTGAGGGCGAACTGCTTCGCCTTCAGTTCGCGTATGCGTTCAGGTTTCGACTCCTTCTTCATCTCCCTTTTCACGTTTTGTCTCTCCTTCATAAGGTGTTCGAGTATCCGGGGTATTATTCCCTTCCTGACGTTTTCTGGTACGAATCTCGCCCCTGACGGCGACTGCACGGCGCCCTCGATTTCTCCGTCCAGAAGCAAAGTCGTCGGGCACATGTTATACGTCCGGATGAGCGAAGGGTACATGGACTTGAAATCAAGCACAAGGACGCTTGAATGCAGACCTTTGTCGGGTTCTATAACGAAACCACCCTTCAGTTCAATCTTTCTGGCATTCTCTCGCTTGGCAACTTCCATGTTGTCCGACTTACAAGGGATTATGAAGTTTTCCTTGTTGAACTCTCGAAGTATAAGATTCTCAATCCTCGTAGTCTCGCCGGAATCAAGTATGTCTTGCAGCAGGATTCCTGAAATCTTGGAAAGAGCAATGTACTTGTCCAGTAGGTTGAGTTTCAGCAAAAGGTTCATCGCGATAACGGAGTCCTTTTTCGCGTAATTCACCAGAAGCCTGAATTTTTCCTGGTTGCCATTCCAGAGCTTTTCTATCTCTGATTTCTTCACAGGTTCCTTTTCTTCGCCGAGCAGCTCAAGGCCCACAGTGTTCAAATCATATCTCTTGAGGGAAAAGTCACGTTTGACGATTTCGAAGGAGTCAACTATTATCCTTCCAGATATGTTTATTTTGAACCTGCTCATCATCTGGTGTTTCGTAACGGGTTTTGTGCACCTCCCGAAACTCGCGAACACCCCCCTTTCCTTCATTCTGTCGAGTATGTAGGGTATGTCGAAGTTATTGACGTTGAAGCCGGTGATGATGTCGGGATCATAATCCATTATTACGTCTATCAGTCCTCTGAGCATTTCACTTTCGTCCTCAAAAAAGGTAACGTCCTTGTCGGACCTAGTGCTCAGCACCATTTCCTTCCTCCCCTTGTGCGCATCACTGAAAACGAGCGAAATCATTATTATCGGGTCCTTCCTGCCGTCAGGCATTTCTCCCTCTTTAAGCGAAACGCACTCTATGTCAAGTGCCAGATATTTCAGCGGTGCGATACCGTCCTTGGCAAAATGCTTGAATTCCTTTAGCTTTATTCTTTTTTCCGTTTTCACGGTGTTTGTCGGGACGCCATTCGTGTCTTCAACTTCCAGCCAGTCCATGCCCTTCAGGCCGAAGTCTGCCATGAACCTGTATTTGAAAGGAATATCAGCCTCAAAAACACGGAAGCCTCTTGATATGAGCTTTTCCCTTAGCTCAGGCGTTTTTGCAGGATTTTTTATTACGACTTTCCAGACATCTTTCATCTCCGTCTGGTAGCCAAGCGGAAGGAATTTTTTCACCGGTTCGAGGCGCACGAAATTCGCTTCGTTCTTTACATGATCCTCGACATTGTTTCCGAGCACATAGAAATAGGGCTCGAAATTCTCGTAGAAACCGCATACGGTTTCGCCATTTTCAGTCTTGCCGAAAAGCCTTATTATCGGCTTCTCGTCCACCAGCGTGTAGTCCACATCGAGTATCTGGAAAAGCATATTGAGATTTGCCTGCGCAATATTAAAACCATTTCGTTATCCAAAAGTATACTTTGAAAAATGGATTTCGTAGGACCGAAATTTTTGACAAAACGCTGGGTTTTTAAACCAATCGCCACAATAATCTTTATTGATTATTATGAAGATGGACCCGAAACAGATGGAGAAGATGATGAAGCAGATGGGCATGAACGTCACGAACATCGACGCAGAAGAGGTCGTGATTCGCACGCCGGATAAGGACATCATTATAACGAATCCCCAGGTCTCGAAAATCAAGGCAATGGGGCAGGAGACCTTCCAGATTTCAGGCGACGTCAGCGAGAGAGAAAGAAGCGACGAGGACGTCAGCGAAGACGACGTCGAGATGGTCGCAGAACAGGCAGGCGTTTCCAAAGAAGAAGCAAGGGAAATGCTGCGCGAGACAGGCGACATAGCCGAGGCGATAATGCGGCTCAAAAAGGAATAGAGTCAGTGGCTATTTCTGCAATTTAAACAACTGATGACAAATTTATTTAATGGACATCTCTTCTGATATTCGCTGGCACGAGCTTGAAGCGAATGAAGTTCTCAAAAAATTGGAGGCAACAACAAAAGGTCTTTCTGAAAAGGAAGCTGAGGCCAGACTGGTAACATTCGGCTACAATGAGCTGCAAAAACAGAAAGGCGTGAGCAAGCTTGAAATATTCATTTCCCAATTCAAGAACATCCTCATAATCATACTTATCGGTGCAACCGTTTTCTCGGCGCTGATAGGCGAATTGATTGATGCAATAGCCATAATAACAATAGTTATTTTGAATGCTATCTTTGGGTTTATCCAGGAGTACCGCGCAGAAAAGACGATAGAAGCGCTCAAAAAACTCACGTCTCCGGAAGCGATAGTGATGCGCGATGGCAAGGAAAAAAAGATAGACAGTCGGTTCTTGGTTCCAGGCGACTTGGTCATGCTTGAAGAAGGCAGCCGCGTACCTGTCGACATGCGGCTCATCCAGACATCGGAGTTGAAAATAGACGAGGCCATCCTGACGGGCGAATCATCAGCCGTGACAAAGAACATCGACATATCCAAGGCAGCATCGATCGCAGACAGAAAGAACACGGCTTACATGGGGACCCTTGTCACATACGGAAGAGGCACGGGCATCGTTGTCAGTACGGGCATGAAGACCGAGATGGGCAAGATAGCGCATGTGGTAGAGGAAGAGCAGGAGCAGGAAACGCCTCTGCAAAAAAAGATCGGCGTCTTCGGAAAGAGACTGGGTCTTTTGATTCTCGTTATATGTGCTTTGGTTATTGCCATAGGCCTCGTAAGGGAGGGGCCGCTAGCAGGACAGCCACTCACGGAGAAATTGATTGTTACCATGGTAATAACAGGCATCGCCCTCGCGGTTGCTGCCATACCGGAAGGCCTCCCGGCCGTGATGACTATCACGCTTGCGCTTGGATTGCAGCGCTTGGCAAAGCGCAATGCCCTCATGCGCAAACTCCCTGCCGTCGAAGCGCTTGGCTCAACGACCGTCATATGCTCAGACAAAACAGGAACCCTGACAAAAAATGAGATGACCATAAGCAGGATATGGTATCCGGATGAATTCATCGAGGCAACCGGCGAGGGCTACAAGCCAGAAGGCAAATTCATTTCGGACGGCAGGGAAGCTGCTGCCAAAACGAAGGAGCACCTGTCATTTGTGCTTAAAGTCGGAACCCTCTGCACAAACGCCAACCTGGAAATGCACGAAAAAGAGTTCAGCATATTGGGCGACCCAACAGAGGGTGCAATAGTTGTCGCTGCAAAGAAAATAGGCCTCGACAAAAAGGAGCTTGAAACCGAATTCAAGAGAATTCATGAAATTCCGTTTTCCTCGGAAAGAAAAATGATGACGACAGTGAATCTTTCCGGAAAACATGCAATGGCCTGCGTAAAAGGAGCAACGGAAGTGATAGTGAACCTATGCGACAAAATACATGTCGGCGGCAAAACAACCAAAATGACGCATGAATGGAAGGAGAAAATACTTTCAAAAAATATTTCAATGACGGACCAGGCGCTTCGGGTTCTTGCAATCGCATACAAGGAAACTGACGAGCGGGACTACAAATCAGCCGAAAAGAATTTGACGTTCCTTGGCCTTGTCGGCATGATTGATCCTCCTAGGGAGGAAGCGATAGAAAGTGTAAAGGTCTGCAAGAAGGCAGGCATACGCGTCGTCATGATAACTGGCGATCACAAAAACACCGCAGCCGCAGTCGCCCAAAAACTTGGCTTAATGAACGAAGGGGGGAGGGCAATCACGGGAGAGGAGCTAGACAAGATTTCTGATGAAGAACTGGGCAGAATCGTAAATGAAGTTGCCGTTTACGCAAGAGTGAACCCTCTTCACAAGGTCAGAATAGTTGATGCTCTTAAAAGCAAGGGAGAAATCGTTGCCATGACAGGCGATGGCGTAAATGATGCGCCAGCGCTGAAGAAAGCAGGCATAGGCATCGCAATGGGCATAAAAGGAACTGATGTCGCAAAAGAAGCCTCAGACATGATTCTGAGCGATGACAATTTTACGTCGATAGTGAGCGCGGTGTATGAAGGGAGGGCCATATACGACAACATCAAAAACTTTATTCAGTATCTGCTCTCGAGCAATGTAGGCGAGGTGATGATTGTTTTCTTCGCTCTTCTCATCGGCTTCCATGAACCATCAACCCTTGAGGTACTACTTCCCGTGACGGCAATACAACTTCTTTGGATAAATCTTCTTACAGACGGTTTGCCTGCCCTAGCGCTTGGCATCGATCCGGCGGCACCAGGCACAATGGAAAGACCGCCAAGAGATCCAAAAGAAGGGGTGCTGACGAAGGCGATGTTCACCGATATCCTGATTTTTGGCACCATAATGTGTATAAGCACCCTCATACTGTTCGATATGAATCTTCCCATGGGCAAAGCTCAGGCAATTACAGTTGCCTTCACTGCGATAGTTATTTTCGAGATGGTGCGGGTGGAGTCCGTCAGGGCCAAGCATAAGCTGGGGATTTTCTCAAACAAGAAGTTAATACTGGCCATAGCATCATCTGTGTTTCTTCAGCTAATTACCATTTATGTGCCATTCCTGCAGACTATTTTCGAGACAACCGCATTGGGCTTGGTTGAGTGGGCAGAAATAATAGCCGCATCGGCGGTATTATTCTTTGCAATGAAACTGAAGAAAACTGTTTTTAAAGAAAAAAATTGGGACTAGAGACGAGAATAAATTTTAATAGCCGTCAAACCAAAATAAACCAAAGTATAGGGTGTGCTGCATGATCACGATGGTTTTCGCAATCCTAGTATCCTTTTTCACGGTACTTTTCATAACGCCATCCATAAAAAAATTTCTGGAAAGATCCGGCATAGTCGGTGTTGATCAGCAAAAAAAAGATAGGACAACAATGGCGGCTTCGGCAGGCATACTAGTAATTTGCGGCATCCTTTTCGGCGGGTTTTTCTTTTTAGGCATACACACGTTTCTGATTCATATATCACTTAATACCTCCTATCTTCTGGCTGCTTACTGCTCGATTCTGATCATAACTTTTGTAGGCTTCTTAGACGATATCAATGTTTCAAAGGCACCCAAGAAAAACAAGGGCATCGCTGACATAAGAATCGGCCTGAAACAGTGGCAGAAACCCCTGCTCACACTGCCTGCTGCCATACCTCTGATGGCGATAATGGCAGGCACAAAAACAATGGACTTCCCGTTTCTGGGTACGATCGACTTCGGAATGCTTTACCCCCTTATAATCGTGCCTACAGCCGTTGTTGTCATAAGCAATGCCGCCAACATGCTGGCTGGCATGAACGGCCTTGAAGCGGGTCTTGGCATAGTTTCCACATTCTCGCTTGGTCTTTATACCATGATGCTTGGCCGTCTCGAAGCAAGTCTTATAGCCTTTACGCTTTGCTTTTCACTGCTGGCGTTCATCAAATGGAACTGGTGTCCTGCGAAGTTCCTGCCGGGCGATTCGCTCACCTATCTTATAGGCGCTTCGCTCGCATCAATAATCATAATAGGCAACATAGAGAAGTTTGGCCTGATAGTCCTTACACCATGGATAATTGAAGCATTCCTGAAGCTGCGATCGAAATTCAGGGCCAGAAGCTTGGGCGACCTGCAAAATGACGGAACGCTTTCTGCACCTTACAAGAAAACATATTCGCTTACTCATCTCGTCATGAAGATAAAACCCATGAAGGAATGGCAAGTAACAGCAACACTCATTTCATTCGAAGTGATTTTCTGTGTGCTGGCCTTCGTTTTTGCCTGAGTGATAATGATGAAACTTAATCTGGGTTGCGGTCTGGATAAAAAACACGGTTACATAAACATTGATATCAAAAAAACGGTAAAACCCGATGTAATATGTGATGCCAGAAGTATGCCCTTCGAGGACAACACATTTTTTCGTGTTCTATGCTATAATATTCTTGAGCACGTGCATGATTTGCCTTCGGTTATGAAAGAAATACACAGAATTTGTATGGATGGCTCTATAATCATTGTTGACGCTCCTTACTACCGTTCGCATGGAGCCTTCAACGACCCGACGCATGTCAGATACTTCACCGAGAACACTTTTGATTTCTGGGACATTAAAACTGAAACCGGTAAAAAATATGCGCATCAGGTAAACGCTGAAAAAATGCCTTTCAGGGTGCTGCGTGTGAAAAAGAGCCGTAGCCTGAGAAAAATATGGGAAATATACGGCATAAAGTTCAAACTTCAGGTAATCAAAAAATAACTTTACCTCTCGGCAGTGTTTATGTACTGCCCGGTTATTCCCGCAGGGAAGTTTTCGTATTTGACCTTGTATATTTTTATGCCGAGATTGTCGTAAACCTTTTCAAAATACTTCTCCATGCCGCTGCCATCGAAAAGGAAAAGCCTTATGAAGACGCAGTCCTCGACTGCCTCCGGCACGAACACCACAGCATTGCCTGCGAAATATATCATGCCGGGTATCGAGTTCGACCTATTCGTTCTTATTATCTGGTTCCCAATTCCTATATCCCTTACGTATGCCTGTCCCTGGGACATTTTAACAAGGGCTGTTATGTTTTTTATCGCCGTATTATTGCCATCGCTTGTCACGGAATAGGCGACAAGAATTGTCTGGTCACCGCCGCCGTATTCAAGCAGTATCTTATCACCTTCCTGATAATTTTTTGCCAGGTTGAAAGTCGGGAGGACATCAACCTTCTCGCCCCAGTTTGCTATCTTTGACATCGCTCCGAATTTGGGTATAAGGTCAGAAGAAACCATGACATAGCTAACAGTATAATTCTTAAGGAAGCTGAGGCTGCTGTAGGGATCGGCATTTTCGGAAAGGGGTTCCGTATAAAACTTGGCTACATCCTGGGTAGGCGTCCTGTCATGGTATCCGCCATCGACGATCGTTATTTTCTTGGCTATGTATTGGTACCACCACCCGTAATCCCACCATTCGAGCAGAACTGCATCTTCAGGCGTATTGTCCCTCAGCCATGTTAACGCCTGCTTAAAATCTTCAGTCAGCGGGCCGTTTATGTTGTTCGCCATCACCCATGCACCAGCATAGTTTGTGAAAATTACGACTCCGATGAATATCCCGCCTGCTATTTTAAGGTATTGGAATCTCTTCCCCTTCAGGGTCTTTTGTCCCCATGCCAGAACGTAACTGCCGCCTCTCGCGAGGAAATATCCCGCGGATATGGCTAACGGGAATGAAAAGTGGAACTCAAGCCTTGCGGCACCCATCGCAAGTATCATAAACATTATGTACATTACGACTACCATAACGTATTCAAGTTCCCTTTTCTTGAAGACGAATTCATAGCACATGAGCAAAATTCCCAGCAGGGAAAAGTATATTGCCGAGAAGTAGATTATGAAGGAGGGCCACTGGTAGAAACTGACGGCGTAGCCTGTCCCGAAATTAGACAGCGACCCGTTCGCGAAGTCACCCACGCCTTGGGATTCAGCGACCGTCGAGGGTATGACGCCGAGCGTCAGGGGGTTGGCTACCCTTTCTGTTATATCAGAGACCCAGCTGCCAACGTCAACAAGCACATAAGAAGCAACAGCAGTCGCGAAAACCAGGCCTATTACCAGGACCGGAATCAAGTAGGGCAGATGTTCTTTCTTCACAAGGCCGAATCTTTCTGTAACATATCTCATGGTCATAAGACCAAGTACAACAAAATTCAAAACGTTACCCACATCAGTAAGTGGAGGGGCAACAGCAAAGACCCTCGCTCCAATCAGATATGTGATAAACATGATCGCGTGGGCGAATATCAGGTTTTTGGAATACCTGTTAAGGAAAAGGAAAACTATTAACGAAGCGCCTATCATCAGCATAGGTATTCTGATCTGGCCGGATGCGCCAGTCATCATAGCAAAGAAAAATCCTGATGTCAGCGCATAGGCAATCGTCCTGACAGTATTTGTTTTTTCAGCATCAAACTTCAGTTTGTCAATAATAGAAAATGGATGCGTCAGCAGATAGCTCCATCTGGCATCTTTTTTGATTTCTCTTTCCTTGAAGGCTTTCACGAAAAAATAAAGGCCCAGTATCATCAACATACCCGCAACCGGCTCTTTTTCTATGTACCCCGCCGAGACCCTGTAGAGCACGCCGGAAGCGCAGCCAAGGAAAGCGGCTGCAAGCAGGCCAACCTTGTTGCTGTTGAACAGTTCCTTTGCGAGGAAAAACATGAATAACACCTGTAACGCGCCTAAGAAGGCAGGAGACCATACAGCAACCCAGTACATCGAAACCCCGAAAAGCGGATGGAGCACGAAATACATCATCGGATAAATCCATAAGGTGACCAGGAAATCCAGGTTCCTGTTAGGTCCGCCTGGAATTGTGCCCCATCCTGCAAGACTGTCATGGGCCGGCAGTTCTCCGTGCTCTATTATATACTCGGCCATCCTAAGGAAAAAGTGCGTGTCGATTTCGAGGAGCTGGGGATATTCCATTTTTGTCCCAGGAATAAGGCGGAAATAGAATGATACAAGGAATATGGCAATGAGCAGAAAAACCCAGTAATTTTTCTTAGAGAACTCTTTAATTTCCATACATGGTTAAATGTCCGGGGGTTATTTAAAATTATCCTCCACGCGTTCCATCGTCTATTGCCGAAGGGCAGTTAAAAGGTTTAAAAACCTCTTTCACACGTTTATTTTAATGTTCAAGGTTTTTTTATGAAAGTCGGAATCGTCGGATACGGAGCATACATTCCCCAATGGAGAATCAAATCAATGGACATAGCGAAGATCTGGGGTTCTGATCCCGAAAGACTCAAGTCGCTTCTGGAAGAAAAAAGCGTTCCAGGTCAGGATGAAGATGCTGCAACAATGGCAGTTGAGGCTAGCAAACGGGCGCTTGCAGTCGCGCATATAGATCCTCTTATGATAGGAGCTGTTTACGTGGGAAGCGAAAGCCATCCGTACATCATTAAACCTACGGCATCAATAGTTGCCGAGGCAATAGGGGCAACGCCGGAAATGACAGCGGCAGACCTAGAATTCGCATGCAAGGCAGGAACCGCCGGCATCCAGATATGCATGGGTCTCGTCGAGTCCGGCAGAATCAAATATGGCCTTGCAATAGGTTCTGATACTGCACAGGGAAGACCGGGCGACGAACTTGAATACACTGCCGCCGCCGGCGCAGGAGCATATATAATAGGCAAGGAAAACATACTTGCGGAAATCGAGGAAACATACTCGTTCACGACTGACACACCAGATTTCTGGAGAAGAGAAGGCGAGGATTTCCCAAGGCACGGAGGCAGGTTCACTGGCGAGCCAGCCTATTTCAAACATGTGATTTCTGCAACCAATGGTTTGCTCAAAAAGACAGGCAGAACTGTAAATGATTTTGACTATTTCATTTTCCACCAGCCGAATGCCAAATTCCCGCTCACTGCAGCCAAAAGGCTTGGCATACCGCAAGAAAAAGTTATGCGTGGTTTGCTTGTGTCGCAAATAGGCAACACTTACTCGGCAGCGACTCTTATAGGCCTTGCAAGGGTTCTTGATGTAGCTAAACCGGGCGATAGGATACTGGTCACTTCATTCGGTTCCGGCGCAGGTTCCGATTCATTTTCCATTACCGTGACAAAGCGCATAATCAAGGCAAGAAAAGGGGAAAATGCCGTTGATGAAATGATAAAAACCAAAAGATATCTTGGTTATGCTGAATACGTGAAGTTCAGGAGAAAGTTAAAAGGCGTGAACTCATGATGAAGTTTAACCAACTTAGACCGGCAAGAGAGGTCGCAGTTATAGGGATAGGCCTGACAAAATTCGGAGAACATTGGAGTATGGGCCTGAAGGAACTAGCTGTTGAAGCCGGCATAAAAGCAGTCGAGGACGCCGGCATTACCGGCAACGAGCTACAGCTTGTTGTTGGCGGCAACATGTCCGGCGGCCTGTTTGCCGGGCAGGAGCATGGCGCGGGCCTGCTTGCAGACTACCTTGGCCTTAATCCGGTGCCTGCGATAAGGACGGAAGGGGCATGCTCTTCAGGGGGCCTTGCCGTTCGCGTTGGTTACCTCGCGGTCGCCTCAGGCATGTATGATTTTGTGGCAGTCGGTGGCGTGGAAAAAATGACCGATGTTTATGGGCCCCAGGCAACGACTGCGCTTTCGGGTGCGATGGACTATGAGACAGAAGCCTATTTCGGCGCTACTTTCCCGGGGATATATGCACTCATAGCTAAAAGGCACATGCATGATTTCGGGACGACAAGGAGGCAGCTTTCGCTGATCGCTGTCAAAAACCATGCCAACGCCCTGCACAACCCGTTCGCTCAATATAGGAATAAAATAACAGCGGAAGACGTTGAAAAATCAGCCCTAGTTGCCGACCCGCTGAGGCTTCTCGACTGCTCGCCCCTGACTGATGGCGCTGCAACAATAATTCTTGTCCCGGCAGAAATCGCTAAAAAATACACGGACACGCCCATTTACATAAAGGCTTCGGCCCAGGCATCTGATACCCTGAGCCTTTTCGCAAGGCGCAATATAACGACCCTAGATGCAACAGTGCATGCGGCAAGGGAAGCATACAGACAGGCCAGAATTGCATCAAACAAAATTAACCTTGCGGAAGTTCATGACTGCTTCACGATCGCAGAAATATGCGCTTACGAAGACCTCGGCTTTACGCAGAAAGGAAAGGGAGGAAAAATGATAGAGGAAGGCGAGACCGAAATAGGAGGCAGAATACCTGTCAATACCTCAGGCGGCCTTAAGGCGAAGGGTCACCCTGTCGGGGCGACCGGCGTCGCACAGATAGCCGAACTCATCATGCAGCTGAGAGGGGAAGCCGGAAAAAGACAGGTAAAAAATGCTGAGATAGGTCTTGCCCACAACGTAGGAGGTTCGGGGGCAACTGTCACGGTTCACATCCTTTCGAACAAGAAATAACACCACCTGGTCGATGAATATGGCAAAAGAGTTCGCAGTTCCATTTCACTGGAGAAGATTCAGGGAAAGATACCAGCTGATAGGCTCAAGATGCGACCACTGCAAAAAATCATTCTACCCGATTCGCGTCATCTGCCCGTATTGCAGGAGATCGGGCCACATGAAGGATATAAAATTTTCAGGTGTCGGAAAGGTTTATTCTTATACCATAATCCGTGCGCCTCCCGAGGGGTTCAAGGAGTACGTTCCCTACATAATCGCCATAATCGAGCTCGAAGAGGGCACAAGGATCCTTTCGCAGGTCGTGGACTGCGATCCGAATGATGTAAAAATAGGAATGAAGGTAAAGTCATGCTTCAGAAGGATAAGGAGCGAGAACGATACAGGTCTCGTTCTTTACGGTTTCAAATTCAAACCGCATAACTAATTTTACAATGATTTAAAAGATTTCAACGCATGATATAATATGGTAAAGATACGCCCCTTTCGTGGCTACAGATATGATGAGAACAAGGTTGATATAGGCAAAGCCGTTCTGCCACCTTACGAGCTCTCGAACGAGGAATTCAAAAACATCTTTCTTAAAATTTCAAAATACAACGTAATCAGGATATATCTCGGCAAAAATCTAGGCAAGACAGACGGCATATCAAATGGCGGCAGATACCAGTATTCGGTAGATCTCTTTAAATCATGGATTGAAAAAGGATGCCTCAAACAAGACGAAAGGCCCTCGGTTTATGTTTATTCCCAAGAATTCGAATTGTTCGGGAGGAAAATGGAAAGAACAGGCTTCATTTCCTTGGTTGAACTCGAAGAGCTTGGCAAAAATATTTTCCCGCACGAGGAAACGCTTCAAGAAACCATGATAAACAGGAAAATACTGCTGGAAAAAACAAGAGCGAATTTCGGTCTTATTTTTTCACTTTATTCGAATTCCCAAAAAACAATAGAAAAAATGCTTGAAACCGCCAAAAGGAAACCACCGATAGCCGATTTTTACACAGAATACGAAGGCGTAAGGCATAAGTTGTGGGCAATAACTGACAACGGAATGATAGAAAAGATTGCAAAGGAGATGCAAAATAAAAAATTGCTCATCGCCGACGGGCATCATAGATACAAAACCAGCCTGAATTACAGCAAGGACCATCCGCAAGACGAGAATGCTAAATACATATCTATGATGCTCGTGAACATGGGTAACGAAGGCCTTACTATCCTTCCGACTCACAGACTTGTTAAAGGTGTAAAGAATTTCAGCATAGACGATTTCATGAAAAAACTCGGGAGAAATTTTGAAACCGAGACCATAGAATTTGGAGGGGATGAAAACAAAATAAAAGATCTTCTGGCAGTGCTTAACAAAAAGAACGGAAAGCATTTTGGTATGTACCTAGGCGGCGGAAAATTCTTCATGCTTGCAGTAAAAACGGAGGACAAGCGAATAATGGACAGAGAAAGGGACAGGTTCTCAAAAGAATGGCGAAGATTAGATATGAACATCCTTCACACTTTAATCCTAAGAGACATACTTGGCATTGATACTGACAATATGGCGGATCAATGTCACATGGAATATGTGAAGGACTTTAGTGACCATGCAAAAAGCTGCATAAGTAAAGTAAAAAATGGCGAATGCCAGGCTGCATTTTTTGTCAATCCTATCGCAATAGACGAAATGAAGGAAATAACACAAAAGGGCGAGATGATACCTCCGAAATCAACCTGCTTCTATCCGAAGGTTTATAGCGGGGTTGTCATATACAAGTTTGATGTTTTGGACACAATGAACGATGAAAAAATACTTTAACGTTTTTAAGTTTGCAAATCAAACAATTTTCTCGAAGTTTGTGCGGAGTGGTCTGATGAAAAGCTGGGAAAAACACATAAAGCTGTTCATACCCGGGCCGGTCGAAGTTTATCCTGACGTTCTGAAAGCTATATCAAAACCGGTCATAGGCCACAGAGGCAAGCCTTTCGAAGATTTGTACGCCGATACGATACCGAAACTGAAAAAAGTGTTCTACACTAATAATGACGTCTTCCTTTCCACATCCTCAGGCACAGGTGTGTGGGAAGCATGCGCGAGGAATTGCATAGAGAAGAAGGCCCTGGCTTGTGTTTCAGGAGCGTTTTCAGAAAACTGGTACAATGTGACGCTTGCCAATGGAAAACCCGTTGATAAAATAGAACTCGAATGGGGCAGGGCTTTCAAACCGGATATCATAGATGAGAAACTGGCGACGGGCGAATACGATGCCTTGCTGCTTGTTCACAATGAAACAAGTACAGGCGTTACAAACCCCATTTATGAAATAGCAAAAGTGATGAAAAAGTATCCGGACGTTCTCTTTCTTGTCGATGCTGTCAGCTCGCTGGCAGGCATAAAATTGGAGGCGGATAAACTTGGCATAGATGTCTGTCTGGCAAGCGTACAAAAAGCCTTCGCCATACCCCCGGGCCTTGCGGTCTTTAGCGTGAGCAAAAAAGCCCTTGAACGTGCCGGGAAAATCAAAAACAGGGGTTATTACTTCGATTTTCTCATGTTCAAAAAATACGCTGAAAAGAATCAGACGCCTTCAACACCAGCAATGCCGCAGATTTACGGATTGAACATGCAGCTTGATAAGATACTGGCCGAAGGCATGGAAAAACGCTTTGAACGCCATCGGCAAATGGCAGAATACACCAGAAAATGGGCGCTAGGGCAAGGCTTTGAGCTTTTCCCCGAGAAAGGCTACGAGTCGAACACCCTCACGACCATAAACAACAACAAGGGAATCATTGTGGCGGATCTCATAAAAAAACTCAATGAAAGAGGCATGGCCATAGGCAACGGCTACAAAAAACTAAAGGACATAACCTTCAGGATCGCTCACATGGGCGACACGCAACTCGACGAAATAAAAGAATTACTTGAAATCATCGATGAGATTCTCGGAGGCGGCTGAATGAAAATTCTTTTATGCGATCAATTTTCAAAAGATCTGCCAGGCAGGTTGAGGAAATTCGGAACTATTGTAGAAGATAAAAAAGAAATTCCAGATGCAGATATCATAATAGTTAGGAGCGCAACAAGAGTCGACCAACAGATGATAGATAGTGCAAAGAAACTGAAACTGGTGATCCGCGGCGGCGTGGGCCTCGACAACATTGACGTCGAATACTGCAGCAAGAAGGGCATCCTTGTGAAGAACACACCGGAAGCATCGACCATTGCAGTTACAGAACTCGTTTTCGCTATGATGCTTGGCATATGCAGGAACATGGTGAAGGCCGATACATCAATGAAAAATAACCAATGGATGAAAGAGCTCAAAGGCAGCGAACTTTATGGCAAGACCATAGGCATAGTTGGTCTTGGCAGGATAGGAACAGAGGTCGCGAAAAGGGCGAAGGCCTTTGGCATGAATGTGATAGGATGCGAGAAACACACTAGGCCGTTTGAATACGGCGAAATCGTTTCAATGGATGAAATTTTCAGGCGCTCGGATTTCATCTCGTTACATGTTCCGCTAACTGACGAAACGAATGAAATGATAAACAGGAAGACGCTTAAGAAGATGAAAGACGGGGTTGTGATAATTAACACAGCAAGGGGCAAGCTTGTGAATGAAAAGGATTTGGCAGAAGCCCTGAAATCAGGCAGGGTCAAGTATGCTGGCATCGATGTCTATCAGCAGGAGCCGCCAGTAGGCTCGCCGTTGCTCGCGATGGACAACGTTTTGCTGACGCCGCATCTCGGCGCGCAGACATTCGAGAACATGGCACGCATATCAGACATAATCTGCCAGATAGTACAGGAGTTCTCTGCATCGAATTCTAGACAATGAAATCCATATCCATCCATGAGTAGCTGAAAAGTTTTCCTGTTCTGAAAGCGATATCGAGCTGGAAATCATTTGATTTCTCCAAAAATTTGCGAAATGCAATGCCAAATTTTATCTGTTTCTCTATCTTTCGCCTCCAGCCAATTTCGTATTCCTTCAAAGCATCTTCGCTGAAATCATTGAACCTGAAGGCCTTTTCAACGATTTTTGCAGCGATTTCAGCGCAGGTCAGGCCATAGATCACGCCGCCACCTGACCACGGCTTGCTCTGGCCTGCAGCGCCACCGACAAGCAAGATTCTTTCAGAAAAGCTTTTTCTCACCGGCTTTACCGGAATAAGACCGGCAAATTTTTCATAGTTTTTTATGCCGAAAAATTTCTCTATATCGGTGAATTTCACGTTCTTGCCCCACACTCCGTATTCCGTAGTCCGGCCGCGGGGTATTTTCCAGAAGAAGCCATCCCTCAAAAACCCCTTATCAAAATAAAGATCAACGTTTTTGGCGCAATTTCTTTCTTGTTTTATTGCAATTAAACCCTTTACAACCTGCATGCTTCCTGAAAACCTGCGGCCTATCATCGAGTTTGGACCGTTGCATATTAGAGCCATTTCACTTTCAAAAATACCTTTATTCGTTTTGATTTTCATGCCATTTTTCAAAACATCTAACCCAATGACTCTGCAATCCAGTATGATGTCTTTTTCAACAGGCTCCGAAAGTTTTTTGTCGAAGAGCGAGCGGTTTATCACATATGCGGCCTTTCTTTTCTTAAGCGCAAGCTTGCTTCTTTTAGAATGGAGTATCGCAGCATCCACTTCGTTTTCAATCACCCCCCATTTTTCAATCTGCGGGAGGAATTTGTGGATGTTGCCCGAAATCAGGCCTGAACACCTCAGAGGCTTGCCTATTTCCTTATCCTCCTCAAACACTGCTATTTTATAACCCATGTTTTTGCACAGTGCAGCGGCGTACAAACCGACAGGCCCCCCGCCGATTACAGCTATGTCGAACATAATAAGCTTTATGCATTTGCTTTTATAAAACATGGTCAATATTTATGATATTATGTTGTTGAAGAATTACAAGTTTTTGCTAATCATACCGATTGCATTGTTTTTAATATCCATTGCCATACTTCTCAACCAATATAACCAGACAGGAGAAATTTTCAAGCGATCAATCGAAATGAAAGGTGGAACAGTCATAACGATAAACACACAGGAAAGGCTTGACATTACTTCAATCGAAACGCAGCTAAGACAGAAATTCCAGCCCATCAGTGTTCGCGAGGTAAGAAGCTTCAGAGGCTATAGCACGATAATCGAAACCTCGAGCGAGATAAAAGCTGAAGACATTCTGGCAGAGACGAAAGCCATGGGTGTTGACACGCAGGATAACAATATTGAAACGATGGGCCCGTCCCTTGGAGCGGCTTTCTGGACGCAGGCTCAGCTTGCCATAGTATTGGCATTCATTTTCATGGGCATTGTGGTATTCATTTTCTTCAGGACCTTTGTTCCCTCCATGGCGGTCATAATATCTGCATTCGGCGACATATTCATGACCCTCGCCTTCATGCAGCTTTTTGGCATCGAACTCTCGCTTGCCGGCCTAGCGGCGATTCTGATGCTGATAGGCTATTCTGTAGATACCGACATACTGCTGACCTCGCGCATGCTTAGGGAGTCCGAAGACAAGACCATCGATGAAAAAATAAAGCATGCCATGAAAACAGGCCTTACGATGACACTCACTTCGATAGGTGCCCTTACACCGCTTTTCCTGCTGGGCCTTTCGCCTGTTATCACGCAAATTGCCAACGTGCTTATGATAGGTCTGGCTTTCGATATAATGAACACTTGGATAACCAATGCCGCAATACTCAGATGGTATTGTGAAAAGAAGGGGATGAAATAATGCTGAAATACTGGCGCTTGCTATTGCTGTTGACAATGGTTTGTGCAAGCCTGCTGGCCATAGGCCTGAAGCCACAGTATACGGGAGTCCAGATAGCCTATGTGTACGCGGATTCCCCTGCTAAAGGGCAACTAGAGCAAGGCATGATCATTTCCGAAGCGAACGGCAAGCCCATAAGCAGCATCGAGGAGTGGAACAATTTTGCAAAGAACTTCACCGGAGATCTTAAACTCAAGGTGAACAGGAATGATTACAAGTTAAAGGTAAATGATACAGGCATAGGCATCGAAGTCAATGAAATCGACAGGACAAACCTCGACTTCGGCCTTGACATAAAAGGCGGCACGAGAATAATCCTCAGGCCTAAGGAAAACGCCTCCTCCCAGATGCTTGACGAGATAATAGGCACGCTGCAGACGAGAGCGAATATTTATGGTCTGAGGGAGATACGCCTCCTCCCGATCAGGGGCATATCAGGTGATTATTATGTTCAGATAGAAGCCGCTGGCGTAGGCAGGGAAGTTGTCGACACGCTGCTTTCAGAACAGGGCAGCTTCGAGGCCAAAATAATCAAGCCAGTTTACATGGCAAATGGCAAAGGCACTTTTGACCTAAGGGACAACAAATACGATGTCGAATACGTTTCTGACGGCAGAATAAAAATTTCCAACCTTACGCTCTCGTTGAATTCGACCTTCACACTCGAGGGGGTAGATTTTGAATTCGTTAATGTCACAACCAATGGCGACCTGATGTTCCTTGGCACGGCCTATAAGGGCGATGACATAGAGCTTGTGTACACGGATGCACAGCACTCTGGCATCATGCCAGGAAAAAACTTTTTTGAGTTCTACTTCGGCGTCCTTGTGTCTGAGACAGGGGCTGAAAGGTTCGCAAAAATTACTTCAGGCGTGCCGTCACAGCTCGACCTAAATTCGGGCGACTATTACCTGAAGGATTGCCGCATATTGCTTTATCTGGATAACCAGCTGGTTTCGGATCTGCGCATCGCTTCATCGCTTGGAGGGCAGGCTTATACGACTCCCCAAATAACCGGTTCCAGGGAAAGCAGGGAAACAGCCCTTGAAGAAAAACTCAAGTTGCAGACAATTCTCAGGTCAGGCGCGCTTCCTGTCAGCCTTGAGACAGT
>Ga0315282_10002304_pt1 | contig 35345 bp, 29 predicted proteins | sample YL17G07_20_MG_FD_203693 | JGI IMG/M metagenome (GOLD analysis project Ga0315282, IMG submission 203693) | Sediment microbial communities from Yellowstone Lake, YNP, Wyoming, USA - YL17G07_20 | ecosystem: Environmental > Aquatic > Freshwater > Lake > Sediment | place: USA: Wyoming | collected...
GTGGGTTACACAGCTTTACCCGGCCAAAGAAACCCTGGTTTATCCTATGGGAATAGCTACCGAATGGCGCCAGGGTCTATATCACCAGCTCGCCTGGGCCGCCGATAACTTGAATCACGGCTATTACCTCTGGAAAGTAAATGGGGTTCCCACTTGGGTTTTGGCAGATGGCGAGGTGGTGCCCATCGCTCCGGATATCAATGCCGGTACAGCCGGAGTCCAATTTCTAATGAGCCTGATATATGGACGTTCGGATTGGGATCAAGCCGTTTCGGAAAAAGGTGTGTTCGAGACCTACTCTAATCTTTTTGGATATCCATTTGATTATGCTATTGACCCTTTACTCCCCCCCGATCTTGTACAGCCCGAAATGCAATTACCATTCGAAGCAGAAACGGTGTGGTCATTCACCGGAGGACCGCATGGTGGATTTGGGGAAGGTTCAGCCTGGGCTGGCATCGATTTTGCTCCCCCTGGCGACGCACTTGGATGCGTGCAGAGTGATGCCTGGGTGGTAGCGGTGGCAGGCGGCCTCATCGTGCGTTCCGGCAACGGTGCGGTTATCCAGGATCTGGATGGTGATGGTTTTGAACAAACCGGGTGGACAGTCCTCTACCTGCATATTGAAACCCGAGACCGGGTAGAAGTCGGCGTAAAATTGAAAGCGGGTGAACACATTGGTCATCCTTCTTGTGAAGGGGGGGTAGCAAATGGCACTCACGTTCACCTCGCAAGGCGGTATAATGGTGAATGGATAGCTGCAGATGGTCAAATACCATTCAAACTGGATGGTTGGATTTCACAAGGTGATGGTACCGAATATAATGGTTTTTTGAGGCGTAATGGTCAGGTCGTCGAAGCATGGGATAGTCGAAAACCAGAAAACCAAATTCAAAGGTAAAAGACTGGCGACAGCATTTGTCGCTTTTATCTGGTTTATATCGGTCTTAGCCTGTTCTCAAGGATATCTGATTCCGGCGGAATTGACGGCAACCGCCCAACTTCAACAGTCAACTGCATCAAATCCGACAGAAACGCCTACCCGTCATTCCTCACTGACTGAAAACAATCCTATATCGGTCGCACCGACCGATCCTCCCACTGCGGTGGTTACTCCGACCAGCGGACCTACGGTCTATATTCCTTCCACCCCCACCTCGCGCCCTTCAACAAATACCACCAGAACACCAACCATTCTTTATTACACGCAGGCGGGAGATACATTGCCAATCCTGGCGATTCGTTTTAATGTCGCACAGAACGAAATCACATCGCCACAGCCCATCGCACCTAAAAATTTTCTCAACCCCGGCCAACTGCTTATCATCCCTAACCGGCTCGGAGATACCACCTCCAGTACTGCCCTAATACCCGATAGTGAGGTGGTATATTCTCCTTCAACATTGGATTTTGACATGGATCAATATGTCAAAAATGCGGGAGGTCATCTCAGTACTTATTCAGAATACCTGAGCAATGGCTGGAATACCGGGGCTCAGGTTGTCCAGAGAATTGCTCAAGAAAATTCTATTAACCCGCGTTTGCTGCTTTCACTGCTCGAAAATCAAAGTCATTGGGTTACCGGGCAGCCAGATAATGCAACCGATGCTGATTATCCGTTAGGATATATTGACGGCAACTACCAGGGATTGTTCAAGCAACTTAGCTGGGTCGTTCAGAAATTATCCATCGGTTATTATGGTTGGCGAGCCGGGTTGTTGACAGAATTATCCTTCCAGGATGGCTCGAAACTACACCTTGCACCAGGACTGAATGCTGGAACAGTCGCCATTCAATATTATTTTTCTACAATGTACACACAAAAAAAATGGTCCACGATACTTTATAGTCCGGATGGTTTCCCCGCTCTGCATGAAAAGATGTTTGATAACCCCTGGGTTCGCGCCGAGACAGTCGAGCCGCTCTTTCCACCCAATCTGGTCCAACCCAAACTAGAATTACCATTCCGCCCTGGACATACCTGGAGCCTGACCGGTGGCCCGCATTCAGCCTGGGGTCCTGATGGCGCGTTGGCAGCCATCGACCTGGCGCCACAAACTTCAGAACCTGGCTGTACGACAGCTACGGATTACGTGACGGCCATGGCTCCAGGTCTGGTAATCCGATCATGGAATGGCCAGGTCATGGTTGACCTGGATGGAGATGGGAAAGAACAAACCGGTTGGGATATCCTCTATATGCATATTGCCACTCGTGACCGGGTCCCAGTTGGCACCTGGCTCAACACAGATGATTTTGTTGGCTGGCCTTCATGCGAGGGTGGGGACGCTACTGGAACTCACACACACATCGCTCGCAAGTATAATGGTGAATGGATGCTGGCAGATGGACCGATTCCACTTGACATTGGCGGCTGGCAAGCTCATCGAGGTGATAACCCATATGAAGGTTCTCTGACCAATGGAGACGCAATTGCGACTGCCTGCACCTGTGGTTCCTCTACGACCCTTGTAACCCGTCCTATGTCATCCCATTAAAACTAAAATCCACCCATCTACCTGAATCAGGATATACTTCTCTTAAAATTATTATTGTGATAATTTTCACTTTATTAATTATCGTTATTTTAGAATGAAAATCAGAAAAAACATATTACGGAATAGTCTTCTCTTTCTGCTTGTGCTTGCGGGGGTTGTTTCAGGCTGTATGCCGGCGGCTTCGCCTGTTTTTTTGCTCGTTACAGCCACACCGACACCCAACCTTCAATTAAAATTATTTCCAACAGCTTTACCTACCCGGCCTTCATACCAACCAGGGGAACTGGTGGATTATCTCGTCCAAACCGGCGATAATCTGCCCGCTCTGGCAGTTCACTTCAATACTTCGGTTCAACAAATCCGGGCAGCGAACCCGATCATCCCTGACGATGCGACCACTCTCCCTCCGGGAATGCCGATGAAAATCCCGATTTATTATGAATCGCTATGGGGCAGCTCTTTCCAGATCATACCCGACTCTCTTTTTATAGATGGCCCGGCTCAGGTTGGCTTTGACCCTGTAAAATTTGTCAATTCTCAACCCGGATGGTTCAAGAATTTCCAGACAGGCGCGGGCGGGGTAATGAAAAACGGTGGTGAAATGGTTGCCTACCTGGCAACCAATTACAGCATCAGCCCACGCCTGCTGTTAGCCTTGATCGAATACCAGACAGGAGCCCTGACACAAATTACACCCCCAGAAACGGAAAACAATTATCCTCTCGGTTATGTTCAGGCTGGATCAGAAGGATTATATAACCAGCTTTTATGGGCCGCGAATATCCTGAACAACGGTTATTATGGTTGGCGAATTGGCGACCTGTTTTCGTTTGAACACCCAGATGGACGTTTAGAACACCCCGACCCATGGCAAAACGCCGCCACAGTCGCTCTTCAATATTATTATTCTCGAATTTTCTATAAAGGCGATTACTTGCGAGCAACCCAGGGAGAGGGCATCCTCAAAACCTATAAAAATTTATTTGGTGACCCCTGGAAAAAGGTTACACCTCACATCCCTGTTTACCTGCACCAACCTAAACTCCGGCTGCCCTTCCAGGCCGGAAAAACTTGGGCCTACACCGGAGGGCCGCATGCCGGTTGGGGGGATGGCGACCCCAAGGCGGCTGTCGATTTTGCTCCACCTTCTGTTTTAGGTGGCTGCACTCCCTCCCAAGAATGGGCCACTGCAATTGCTGATGGTGTGATTGTTCGCATTGATCCAGGCGTTGCAGTCCTTGACCTGGATGGTGATGGCGACGAACGCACTGGCTGGGTTATTTTTTATTTACACCTGGCAACCCGGGATAAAGCCCACGTGGGAGAGAAACTTAACGCAGGAGATCCGGTTGGGCATCCCTCTTGTGAAGGCGGGCATGCCACCGGAACTCACGTACATATCGCGCGGAAATATAATGGCGAATGGATCCCCGCTGATGGGGTTTTAGCATTAAATTTAGAAGGTTGGATAGCTCAGAATGGCAGTCAATCTTATGAAGGAACTCTCTCCCGTTACAACCAACAAATCCGGGCCTGTGATTGTTCCGATCATGCAAGCCAGCTTACCGCCGAAGATGAACCCTGAAAAATAAACTAACCTTCTAAAATCGTAATTTTTTGTTCGAGTTTTGCGGTTTTGGAAAACATCGCGCTGACTGAACAATATTTGGTAATCGATAGCTCTACTGCTCGTTCGACGGCTTCTTTTTCCACCTGATGCCCGGTGATGAAATACTCGAGTAATACTTGATTGAACACACGTGGGTGTTCATCAGCCCGGCCAGCATGAACCTCTACTTCGAAACTGGTTACATCCTGGCGCTTTTTTCGCAAAATATCAATTACATCCATAGCCGTGCAACCTGCCAGGCCAATCAATACCAATTCCATCGGGCTGAAACCACTATTCTCCCCATCAGAGGCAGGAGCTGAATCTAAAGAGAGTGTAAAGCCTCTATCGACAGTTCCGGTAAAAGCCATTTGACCCTTCCAGGTGACCTTTGCATTCATAATACTCTTTCTATAGGTTTGAGGTTTAGCTCATGTTCAAAGCTTTTTTTATCTCATTCAACAGGTGCTGCTCTGGCGCTGCTCCAATTACATTCACGACTCCATGGTTTATCGTTGTCTGCGGTACGCCATTCACACCAAATTGATTCACCAAATCAGGAAATTCACTGGCTTCGATCATTTCAGCTTCGATCATTGAGCTTTCTAAAGCCATCTTATGAGCAAGCACCACGGCTTGCGGACAATATGGTCAGGTGGGGGTGGCAAACACCATCAGGTGCAACGGCTTCGTGAGACCTGACAGGAAAGCTTTTGTCGGTTCATTCAAATCAGAATGGCGCCTAGACACCAGAAGCAACGCACTGATTAAAGATCCAAACTCACTTCCCGCCGGAATGCCATAAAAACGAATACCATAATCGATCTCCTGTTCCCCTTCTTGTCCGGCAATTACAAAACCAGGTGCTTTATCTACGTGAAACTTATTTGCCAGAAGAGGGTCATCCTCCAGATCATAAATTTTTAAAGTTAGTTTTTGCGATAAATCGACCACTTCGGCTAAAAGCTGTTCAGTTTCAATACAATATTCACATTGCTGCACTTTACTGCTGAAAAATAGTATTGCTACCGGATTCTCAAGATCAACCAAAACATCCATGACCTGTTTCTGAATTGCATCATTCAAAAATTTTTCCATCTACAAAGCAGTCCTTTTGGGGTTGAATAATTATGGGTAGGTTTATTTCTGAATATATTCAGTCAAATCTAGTCTGGCAAAAAGCCGCTGGCGTACATCGTCTGGGATATAGTCCTTTTCGTTACTTAGGCGGTAAAGCTCGATGGTTTTTTTCAGAGTATTCACTACAATCTGGCAGTTCTCGCAGCCATCTAAATGCCGCTCAAGCTCAACACACAGTTCTGGACTCAGTTCGCCATCCACATAATCCGAAAGGTTTTGAAGGAGCGATTTACAATGACCTTTATCAACCATAGTATTTACCTTGATTTAATCCGTTCAGCATAATATGTTGAAAGCTTATCCCGTAAAAATAATCGTGCCCGCAACAACCTGGTTTTAACTGTTACTTCCGTTAGATTCAAAGCTTCTGCAGTCTCACGAATTGATAAGCCTTCAATGTCTCTTAGAATGAATACCAATTTTAATAAATCTGGCAGGCTTTCGATCGCCTTGTCCAGGAACTTGCGCCCTTCTCCAGATAATAGCTCACGTTCTGGCAGGCAGCACCAATCAATAATCTGTAATTCTCTTTCACCTTCCTCTGATTCATCGTGCTTCACATCATCCAGGGTAGAATTCCCTTGTTTCCGCTTACGCAGCAGCATTAAAGCTTCATTCGTAGCTATCCGATATATCCAGGTTGATAGGCTCGATCGTCCTTCAAAGGAAGGCAAAGCACGCATTATCTTAAGAAATGTTTCCTGTAATATATCCTCTGCATCCTGAGGATCATTCAATATCTTCAAAGCTAATCGATATACACGCACGGAATAGATATCTACCAGGCGTGCAAACTCACGTTGATCTCCAGCCCGTAAAGCAGGTAAGGAGATCATTTCTGAATTTATTATTACTTCATTCATTTAGATGTGATTCTAAAAAAAAAGATGCACTAAAATGAAAAACATTGGTCTGCAGTGATCAGGATAAAGGCCAGGTGGGCAGAACATCCAAGTCAAGTGTGTCGCGCTGACCATGTGCAAAGCGGAAGTATCCAGCTGAAGCCACCATTGCAGCATTGTCAGTGCATAGTGAAAGAGAAGGGATATTCACTTTGTATTCATTTTGCGAAAGAAAAGTCTCCCGCAATGCCCGGTTAGCAGAGACACCCCCTGCCACTAGAATTTCATGAGCAGAAAAAGCCCGCGCCGCTGCCAGAGTCTTACCAACGAGGACATCAACCACTGCTTCTTGAAAACTGGCAGCCAGATCTTCAACAGGCAGAGGGTGTTTATCTTCTACAAATTTTCTAACAAGCCTTAAAACTGCGGTTTTTAAACCACTGAAAGAAAAATCCCAGGTTCCTTCCAGGCGAGCACGTGGAAACGTAAAAGCATGTGGATTGCCAGACGAAGCCGCGTTTTGAATGGCGGGACCACCCGGATAAACTAATCCTAATAGCCGGGCAACTTTATCAAAAGCTTCACCTGCTGCATCATCCAGCGTGCCACCCAACCGTTGGTATGTAAGATGATCTCTCATTAGATTTAACTCGGTATGCCCACCAGAGACCAGTAAAGCTAACAGGGGAAATTGAGGGGGCACAGGTGGAGAAACCATATTCACCGGGTAAACCCAGGCGGAATAAATGTGAGCCTCCAGGTGATTAACCCCGATCAATGGCAGATTTTCTGCCAGGACTAAACCCTTGGCAGTATTCACACCCACTACCAGAGAACCAGCCAACCCAGGACCACGGGTGACTGCAACGGCATCCACATCGCGCAGCTCAAGATGTGCCTTTTGCAATGCTTCTTCGATTACTGCATAGATTGTGCGGATATGCTGGCGCGATGCTACCTCTGGGAATACGCCGCCATATTGTGCATGCAGGCCAATTTGGGATGCCACCACACTGGATAATAAAACCCTTCCATTTTCAACCACTGCCGCGGCAGTCTCATCACACGAGGTTTCAATGCCCAATATTCGGGCCGAAGGATTTAAATCAGGTTTTGTGACCACTTATTTCACCGGAATGACCAAATCTAAAGGATATTCCGCCAGGATTTCAAAATTACCATCCGGGCGTACCCACAATGTATCTTCCAGGCGCATCCCTAATCCACGCTCTGGATAATATAACCCAGGCTCAATGGTTATTACACTTCCCGGAGCCAATATCTCAGATACAGTGGCTGTAGCTCCACTAAACGGGCGTTCATGGATATGCAAACCAACCCCATGCCCCAGACTGTGCACGTAGCCGGCTTCTGTTTCAGGATTTGTCTTGATCGTAGGATGACCCTGAACTTCAAATAACTCACACGTACGGAGCTGGTAGTCTTTGAACAAACGATTCACTTTTAATTCGGCAATGATCTGTTGGTAGACCGCCAGTACATTTTCATATAATGCCTGCGCTTCATCCGGCGCGTATCCCAGGCACCAGGTACGGGTAAAATCGTAAAAATATCCTCCGCCTGCTTCACAAGGATATATATCGAAGACGATGGTTTGGCCCAAACGTAACTGGTCAGCCGGGTTGCCAATGCTGTGTGGTACGCCTGCGTCATGCCCAATAGCAAAGATCGCTCCTTCAGGGTTTTCAGCGCCTGCTTCAGCCAGCCACAGGTTAATCCTGCTCTTCACTTCGGCGATCGTCAGGGGTTCGCCGCATGGATCAAGCAAAATACCATTCCGCACCGGTCGGGTTGATAGAAAATCCGCAACACTGGCGACTACCTGTGTGGTAATTTTTCCCATTTGACGGATCCGGCTGATTTCTTGTTCATCTTTGGTTGCCATGGCCTGGAGTAAAATATCTTCATCCTGGTAACCGACAAGTTCCAACGCCGGCATAGCTTCTTGTAAAGCTTTAAACGTAGCAAACCCATTTTCTAAATCGACCCGGCCATAAAGTGCTATCCGGCCTGCGGTCATCCCGGCATCGTTCAGCATCTTCTGGTAGCGGAGCACAATCGCTTGCAAGCGGTTCTGGTTCGTTTCTTTCAATAATTCCATAAAAGGGTAATTAGAATAACTGCGCGTTTCCAGTCCACTCTTGGCAGCCTCATCACGTTCCATAGAGTTGTGAAAAAGTATGCCTGGGTGCCCGCGCTTTTTGATCAAATCTGCCTGGGTCATGTGTCCACCACCGGTGAGGTAGACCAGCGCCGGGTTATGCTGACCGGGTCCAGTAACCAACAAGGCATCAATATCGTTTGTACGCATCAATTCATCAAGATCAGTTTTCATAAAATTACACTTCTGCCTCTATATTTTTACCCAATAGATTTTGCAGCCCTACCAACAAAGCTCCATTTTGTTCGGGTAGTACAGTGCGTGGATCGAAAACCAGGCGATCATTCTCAACTCTGGCGATTATCGGGGGATTCATCGCTCGCAGCTTTACCAGGGCGCGGTTCAATTGGCGCATCTGCAGTGCCAGCAAGAAAGTAGGCAGGGTTTCTTCAGGCAGGCTGCCTCCCCCAACAGTAGATTGGCCCGGGATGATTTCCCCTTTTCCGATAACCTCCAACCAATGGTGGGCGCGTGCACGCACCTGCTCAGGTGTCAGGGATATCATTTGCCAGACAGGGATTTCACGTTCAGCCTCGTCTTTTAAGTAATGTAATAAAGTAGCTGACAACGCTGCCAGGCATAGCTTATCAGCTCGCACCGCCCTGGCCAAGGGGTGTTTCCGCACTCTTTCAAGCTGGTCCTTTCGACCGACGATTATACCTGCCTGTGGACCACCCAATAATTTATCACCCGAAAAACAGACCAGGTCCGCGCCAGCAGCTAACGATTCCTGGACGGTTGGTTCATGGCTTAGACCAAAACGGGCAGTATCCAGGATTGCGCCCGATCCCAGGTCATCGATCACTGGCACTCCAAATTGGTGGGATAATTCAACCATTTCCTTTAAGGGTGGTTCGGCGGCAAAACCAATAATTCGAAAATTTGAATGGTGAGCGTGCAAAACCAACGCAGCAGATCCTTTGAGAGCCAATTCATAATCACTCAAATGTACCTGGTTGGTTGTTCCCACCTCGACCAGGCGTGCTCCAGATTGAGACATTATATCCGGCACGCGAAACCCTCCGCCAATTTCTACCAGTTGCGTGCGTGAGATAACCACATTTTTCCGGCGAGCCAGTGCAGTCAGGACTAAAAGAACTGCGGCCGCGTTATTGTTAACTACCAGGGCTGCTTCTGCGGTCGTCAATCGTGCCAAAAGAGCTTCAGTGTGGGTTGAACGCGAGCCTCGACTGCCCGGAAAAAGGTCATATTCCAGGTTACAGTAACCAACAGCTATATTCTGGATGGCTCGCAGGGCAGCCTGAGATAAAGGCGCCCTCCCCAGGTTGGTGTGCAGGATGACACCGGTCGCATTTATTACAGGTAAAAGGGTCGGTTTAAGCCAACCTTTTACCTGGTCACGTACTTGTTGTAAGATCGTGGAGCGTTGAGGTATTGTGTCTCCAGCGGAAACATGCTTGCGAATGTCATCCAGGACCACCCGGATCGCCTCGAGCGTGATTGGTCGTCCATATTCAGCTACAATCTCAGCCGCTACATGCGTTCTCAGCAGTTGGTCTACCGCCGGCAAAGAACGCAAGTCACTCATTTTTTGTTTCCTCGGGTTTGAACAGGCTTCTCTCACGCAAGCGCAGCAGGAACTCGATTAATATGAAACCTGCTGCCAGGAAAACTGCCTTGCTTGTATCCAACACCCGCCCCAACTGCAACCAGGCTAATAGTCCACCATAAATTCCTACCCATGTCGACTGGCGGACAATAACCCCAGCCTCGGCAGGAGGTTCACTTGGAAAACGGAGATTAAGAAAGGCAACCGCTGGCATGGATGTACCACTTAGGGCCAGGACCAGAAAGAAGAAAAACAGCCAGCGTGGTCCAAGGGTAGGCAATTGGTTTAAGATGACATAGGCCAATCCACCCCAGCCAAACAGGCAGAGGACAAGTCCCACGAAGATAAATGGTTGAACAGGAGGTGATTTTAGCGATTTCATAATTGCTCATGATAATTATATCCTATCCTCTACGACCATGTAGAACAGGGATATATCTAGCAACTATTTACCTCATAATGGGTTTTAATCTATATATTTAATTCTAATCTCCAAGATCATTTTATCGATTAGAATTGTGCGCATTAAGTCTTCCTTTATCCTTATCTGGAGAAAACAATGCCTCCTGTTGCCGTAGTAACTGACAGCACCGCTTATCTGACACCAGAATTAATTGGTAATCTACCTATTTCTGTCGCGCCGCTCCAGGTCATCTGGGAGGGAAAGATTTACTTGGATAACATCGATATCCATGACGATGAATTTTATCCACGTCTACAGGTCGCTAAAATCCTGCCAACCACCTCGCAGGCCACCCCGGCCCAATTCCAGGAAATTTACACCCGGCTGATAGAACAGGGCTACGACATCCTGAGCCTGCATATCTCATCGAAACTTTCCGGTACACTGGATTCTGCGCGTCAGGCGAAGGATGCCTTCCCAGGAGCGCACATCGAGCTGGCTGATTCGCTCTCAACCAGCATGGCACAAGGCTGGCAGGTGCTGGCTGTGGCACGCGCCGCCGCCGCCGGGGCTAGCCTCAAAGAGTGTATGGTAATCGCTGAACAGGCGCGTACAAATTCAGGGGTCCTTTTCGTGTTGGATACGCTGGAATTCCTGCGCAAAGGTGGGCGTATCGGCGGCGCTTCTGCATTCCTGGGCATGACTTTCAACATCAAACCCATTCTCGAGCTGAGAGATGGCAAGGTTGAAGCGGTAGAAAAGGTTCGCACCCAAAGCAAAGCCCTTCGCCGGATGATCGAGCTGGTCGAAATGCAGATCAACCATCGCACTCCATTACATATTGGTGTATTAAACGCCAATGTTCCCGAAGCGGCAAAGGCGCTGTTAGAGGACACCGTGGAGTATTTTGGTAAATCCAACGTGGTCGAAGCTGCTATAACCGGTGTCAGTCCCGCAATTGGCACACATGCCGGTCCGGGTGCACTCGGCATCGCCTATCTGGCAGGCATGTAATTAGAAATATTTTTCCGCTAAAGACGCGAAAGAACGCAAAGGAGAAAAGCCTTAACCTTCCTTTGTGTCATTAGCGGATGTTCTTTTTAAACAATAACAGGCAGCCCTTAGCTTTGGTACAATACAGGTACTCCTCCAATAAAAAGGCACACCTGTATGAAAAGATATCCTTCGCTCGGGATTCAAATTCCGCAGATTCTATTACCCAAACCAGGTTTAGATTTAACCAAATGGGCTGTGATCGCCTGCGACCAGTTTACCTCGCAGCCTGAATACTGGCAGCAGGTTGAAAAGCTGATTGGAGATGCCCCTTCTACTTACAACCTGGTCTTACCAGAAGTATTGTTGGGTACCCCTGCTGAGACTGCCCGGATTGAAAGCACACGGCAGACCATGCAGACCTACCTGCAGCAGGAACTGCTGAAATCCTACGATGGATTAATATTGGTCGAGCGCACTATCAACGGAAAAAACCGGCACGGCTTGATGCTGGCGTTGGACCTGGATAATTATGATTTTAACAAAGGTTCGCGAAGCATGATCCGCGCCACCGAGGGCACCATCCTTGAAAGGCTGCCACCCCGCATCAGAATTCGCCAGGATGCTGCCCTGGAACTACCCCACATCCTCGTACTGATTGATGACCCGGACCGGACTGTGATCGAACCCCTGGCCCAGCAGTCTGCTCGACTGGCACCTCTTTACGATTTCGAGCTGATGCAGGGCAGCGGGCATCTAAAAGGCTGGCTGGTTTCAGACCCGAACCTCGAGACTGAGGTCATCCATTCACTGGAGAAGCTGTCAGCCCCGGCTAATTTTTTCTCCCGTTATGGCATATCCCAGGACAAAGACTTGCTCTTGTTTGCAGTTGGCGATGGTAACCACTCTCTGGCGACCGCCAAATCCATCTGGGAACAGATAAAACCCACGGTTGGCCCAGACCACCCGGCGCGTTACGCCCTGGTGGAGATCGAAAACGTTCACGACACTGGTCTCAATTTTGAGCCCATCCACCGCGTCTTGTTCGACGTCAAAGGCGATTTCAAGCCAACCTTTACCCGCTTCTTTGGCAGTCGTTTCCATTATTCAACAGTCAAAAGCCAGACAAAGATGGTGCAGGCTGTCACGGATCAAAGCGGTCCAGATCATGCTATTGGCGTAATCTCTCCAGATGGTTTTAGTGTGGCGGTCATCAACCAGCCTAGTTCCAACCTGCCCGTCGGCACCTTGCAGCCCTGCCTGGATGAATGGCTTGCGCAAAGCGGGTGTGCCAGGATCGATTATGTTCACGGGGCGGATGTGGTTTGCAGCCTGGGAGCACAAAAAGGCAACCTGGGTTTCTACCTGCCAACCATGCCTAAAGAGGCCTTGTTCAAGACCGTTATCCTGGATGGTGTGCTGCCGCGCAAAACTTTTTCCATGGGAGAAGCCAAAGAAAAACGCTTTTACATGGAAGCCCGTAAAATTAAGTGATATCGATTGACACAACCCCTTTCATTTTAGTAAGGGGCAAAATCAATGGTAAATCCTCGCTGGGTCATGGAGTATAATCGGGGGAGGAATTACATGGAACGACACCATGCCTGATAATTTTCCCTTTTACAAACCTCCCGAGAGTGCTCTTCCTCCAGGGGAGGTTCGTTTTTCTGAACTGCATATTGAGCCCTGGCCCGATGGACGCCGCATCCGGGTGCATTTTACTGTCACCCCCTTTCAGGTGCCTCCTAATTTGTTGGTCACCGTTATCGACCCTCAGGGGATCGAGGTCGCGAACGTAAATATCATCGAATTTGCTGAAGAAAAGATGGCATTTACCCTTCACTTGCGCTCGAACGAAAAGATCAATGGGAAATACTTGCTGACTGCTAACATTAATTACCTGGAATTTGGCGTGGTCGATGAATACAGGCTGGAATTTGAAACATCCGAAACCCCTCCCGAATAACCAATGAAAAGCCTCCTGCGATTAAGCATCTTCATTCGCCCATACCTGCTCCAGACGATCTCCGCCAGTGGTCTGCTCCTGGTATTAACTGGGATTGATCTGATCTTTCCCTACGTGATCGAACAGGTCATTGATGTGGGGTTAAAATCCAGAACGCAGACTTTCCTGATAACCGCTGCCCTGGTGGTTATTGGGCTGGCATTGTTTAAAGCTCTTTTCAGCTTTATCCAGCGTTACCTGGCAGCCTGGGTTGCCCAACACGTATCTTTCGATCTGCGCAACCGGCTTTACAACCACATCCAACACCTGACATTTACCTTCCACGACCATATCCAGAGCGGGCAGTTGATCAGCCGGACCATTGAAGATGTACGTTCCATCCAGAATTTCACCGCCGGGGGGATGCTTGAACTAACCCGGATGACTGTGCTGCTGGTCGCTGTGATCATCGTGCTTTTTACCAGCAACGCTAAATTAGCGGTAATTTCACTCCTGCCGTTGATCCCCATGGCGTTGATAACCACAAACTATGGCAAACATATCAGCAAGTTGTTCCTGAAGGTAGATAACACCCTGGGAGAATTATCCTCCCGGCTGCAAGAAAATGTCACCGGCATCCAGGTGGTGCGCGCTTTTGCACGCGAACCCTATGAAATAGATCGGTTTGACCAGACCAACCGCGAATTATACAAAGCGCAGCTCATTGTAGTGGGACTGCGCGCCAGGATCATGCCGACCACTACCTTCCTGGTGACAGTGGGAACCCTCTTGATTCTGTGGTTTGGCGGTCAGATGGTTTTAACGGGTGAGCTTACTCTGGGAGAGCTGGTCGCTTTTAACAGTTACCTGCTATTACTGGCCATGCCGGCGCAGTCGCTTGGCGGCCTGGTCAATGACGCCGGTGAAGCTGCGGCCGGCATCCAGCGCACCATTGAAATCCTCGATGTAAAAGAAGAGATCCAATCGCCACCTCAAGCCTTCAAGTTGCCTCCGCTGAAAGGGAGAGTAGAATTTGACCGCGTGTATTTCCATTATACAGGTGAGCCTTCCCTGGCATTGGAAAACATTGATCTGGTGGTCGAACCCAATAAAATCGTAGCGCTGATCGGCCCCACTGGTTCAGGTAAGACTTCACTGATCAATTTGATTCCGCGCTTTTACGATGTAGGAAAAGGCGCTGTGCGAGTGGACGGCTTTGACGTACGCCAGGTTGAATTAACCTCGTTGCGGAAACAGGTGGGCATCGTCCTCCAAACTTCCTTGCTTTTCTCAGCATCAATCAGCGACAACATCGCCTATGGCCGTCCAGAGGCCAGCCCCGAAGAAATTGTGGCGGCAGCTAAAGCTGCCCAGGCGAACGATTTCATCCTTGAGCTTCCCATGGGGTACGAGACTGTTGTCGGCGAACGCGGCATTACGCTATCTGGTGGAGAGCGACAGCGGATTGCTATCGCGCGCGCCTTGTTGATGGACCCACGCATCTTGATCCTGGACGATTCCACTTCCAGCGTGGATACGCAAACTGAACATTTGATCCAGAAAGCCCTTGAGAAGCTGATGGAAGGACGCACCACATTTGTCATTGCCCAGCGCCTGTCAACCGTAAAACGGGCAGACCTGATCCTGGTTTTAGACCAGGGCCGGATCATAGAACAGGGCACTCATAGTGAACTACTGTCTCGTGAAGGTTTATATCGTGAAATCTACGAATTGCAGCTGCGTGACCAGGAACGCTTCCAGGAAGAGATGGAACTCTTGGAGACGATCCAACCTATAACGGAAGCCAGGCCGTTGGAAGAAGATGAAGCCGTTAGTTAGATTTTAAAATATGACCCAAAGCATTGTCCCACCTCAGCTTGATGATCTGCCTTCCAAGAGCTACGATCCCCAAATCGCACGCAAACTGGCGGGATTTATCCGGCCTTATACCAGGATGGTTCTGGTTTCGATCCTGTATAACGCCGTTACTGCCGCTACCTCGGTTGCTGGTCCCTACCTGGTTAAAGTGGCGTTAGATTCGGGGCTTGCGGGTAACAACCTGGCAGTTCTAAGAAATGCCGTGATGGGCTATCTGCTGGTTGCCATTATCCAATGGTTGAGTGTTCACCTGCGGGTAAATGCCATGGCTTACGTTGGCCAGTCGATCATCTATGATCTCCGTAAATTTCTCTTCGCCCACTTGCAGGAACTCTCTTTAAGTTTCTTCAATCGCTACAGCGTCGGGCGCATCATCGTCCGGGTTATCAACGATGTCAACACACTGCGCGATTTTATTGTCTGGGATATGCTGGCGATCGTCCGAGACTTTTTTAGCCTGGTCTTTATCCTGGGCACCATGTTGGTGATGGATGCGCGCCTGTCTTTATTGGCCTTTACAGTCCTGCCAATAATGGCCGCGGCAACCCTGGCTTTCCGAAAGCGAGCACGTGGGAATTACCGTGCTTCGAAGGCAGCCATCAGTTGGGTAAATTCTGTCCTGGCGGAGAATATCAATGGCGTGCGCGTAGTCCAATCTTTCTCGCGCGAAGAGATAAACTACGGTTATTTTAAGAACATCGTCAACAAGAATAACCTCGATACCAACTTAAGAGCAGCCAGGTTATCTTCGTTCTTTTATCCCACCATTGATTTTCTGAGCAGTATCGCCATGGGTCTGGTGATCTGGTTAGGCGGAGCTGCCGTGCTTGGAGAACAGATCACTGCCGGTGTATTGGTGGCCTTTATTTTATATATTACCCGTTTTTTCGATCCCATCCGCGATCTAAGCATGCGCTATGATGCCCTCCAGTCAACCATGGCCAGTGGTGAGCGTATCCTGGCGCTGCTGGCAACTTCGGTAGAAGTGCAGGATCTGCCAGGCTCAATTGAGCTGCCGCGCATTCAGGGTGAAATAAAGTTCGAACAGGTCACATTTCATTATTCCGATGACCCCACGCCAGTGTTATGTAACATCAATTTGGAAATTGCGCCGGGCGAAACGGTCGCCTTTGTTGGCAAAACTGGTGCTGGAAAAACGACTTTGATCAAGCTGCTGGCACGTTTCAACGATCCAACTGAAGGCCAGGTGCTTGTCGATGGTTACGACCTGCACCAGGTCACACAGAACAGCCTGCGCTGCCAGATGGGCATTGTTTTACAGGACCCCTTCTTATTTGCGGGTTCCGTGAAAGATAATATCCGCTTTGGCAGGTTGGATGCCAGCGACGAAGAAGTGATTGCAGCCGCCCAGGCGGTTGGAGCTGATGGGTTCATACATAACCTTCGTCTTGGCTACGACACCCCGGTTGAAGAGGGTGGTATTATCTTATCCGTAGGTCAGCGCCAGTTGATCTCGTTTGCGCGTGCCCTCCTGGCTGACCCGCGTATCCTCATCCTGGATGAAGCCACTTCGAGTGTGGATACTCAAACGGAACGGATTATTCAGAACGCCCTGGCGCGCCTGTTAAAGAACCGCACCTCTTTCGTGATTGCGCACCGTCTATCAACCATCGTTAACGCTGACCGGATTGTCGTCATCGAGGATGGTCGCATCATCGAACAGGGCACACATTCTGATCTGCTGGCTCGGGGTGGTGAGTATTTTCTCCTGTACAGCCAGCGTTTTGAAGAGGATTGACCGGTGAGATTTAAAGCGTGGCTCATTTTATTGGTAAGCATTATCCTGATCGGGTGTACGGGTCAGGCTGCCAGCCCAGTACCCGTCCAGGTTTCCATCTCAACCATTAACCCGAGCCAGACGGCACCTATTAAAACTGCAACCCCATCCCAGACCCCGCTTATAGCCACAAATTTCCCCGCCACCGCCACCGCTACCCTGGTCCTTGCCACACCGAGTCCAATCCCAACCCTGCAAGTTTGCTCGCCTCTGGAAGGGATTACCCAAGCAGAATTACTCCAAATCGTTACCAATCCGTTTGAAGCTCCCCATTCCGGCCAGGATGACGGGCATCAAGGGGTTGACTTTTCGTTTTACCGCTATGGCAGCCGGGTCGGGATGACCGGCTTGCCAATTAATGCCGTGCTTTCAGGCAAGGTGGCATCTGTGGTTAAAAATCGCCTCCCATACGGCAACATAGTGATCATCGAAACACCCCTAGATCCGCTCCTGGCACAGACTTTGCAGCGGTTAAAGTTACCCGAACCGATTCCAACCGTGCAGCCCAGCCGATTGACCTGCCCGTCGAATGTACCCACCCAGGTTCTGGATATTAGCCAACGTTCGCTCTATCTCTTGTATGCCCACATGAATCAACCCACAACTTTAAAACCGGGCGATCCAGTTGGATGTGGCCAAAAAATCGGTGAAGTTGGCAACACTGGCCTGTCATCAAATCCACACCTCCACCTGGAAGTCAGAATAGGTCCCTCAGGAGCCCGGTTCAGCAGCCTGGCGCACTATACCGGAGATGCTACACTTGAGGAGATGGCCAATTACTGCACCTGGCGGGTAAGCGGCCTGTACCAGTTGATCGACCCTCTTCTTTTACTGACGCCTTAGGTATTTTACTGATTCCAATAAATAATGCTACAATTTTATAAGCATGAAGGAATCCAACCTCGCATAAACCATGAATAAGCTACCCGGTTCAACCAACAAAGTAGTTTTCACTCTGTTAGTGATTATGGTTATTTTAAACCTCGCGCTTCTGGTATGGGTTGGTTGGCCTTATTTTATTCGAAATGGAAATTTGTCTGGGGTTGGGTTTGGAAGAACTGGTACCCCCGTCCCAACCTCAACGATAATCAGAACTCCTACACCAGACATTCATACCATCACTCCTTCGTTGGTCCCTACGTTATTTTCTGGTATATCGCCGCAAGAGGGACTGCGCCAGCAAGGTGTCATCATCCTTTCGATGACTGATGGAAATTATGCCCATCTGTTCGCTTACCATCCCCAATTCATGCCTCTGACCCGCCTGACAGATTCGGCCTGGGATGACATCAATCCTGCCATCAGTCCGGATGGTACTCGCTTGCTTTACGCTTCCCGTCAAAATGGCTACTGTGATTTATACATACTGGATTTTGCAGCCGGGAAAACCACACGCATTACGGATACACCCGAATATGATGGCTCCCCAACCTGGGCGCCTGATGGCCAATGGATTGCATATGAGTCTTATATTGACGATAACCTGGAGATAATCATCCGCTCGATGGTTGATCAATCTCAGCCAATCATTCGCCTGACTGAGAATAAAGAACCCGACTATTCGCCAGCCTGGTCGCCTAAAGGACGGGAAATTGCGTTCGTATCGACCCGCAGCGGCGATGAAGAGATCTGGTTAGCCAGCCTGGACCAGGTGAATGACCGATTTACCAATGTCAGCCGCACCCCTGGCAGTAAGGATGAACATCCTGCCTGGTCTCCAGATGGACGTTACCTTTCCTGGACATCGGATACCGACGGCTTCCGTACCATCAAGGTCTGGGACAGCCAATCTCCAGACCAACCTGCCCTGGAAATCGGCAGCGGCAGCTGGCCTGTTTGGAATCCTGGCTCAGATGCGATCTTGACCGAAGTTCTCGGCCCCAACGAGACGGCTTTGGATGCCTTTCGCATGGATGGCAACTTGATTTTCCCCACCATCCATCTACCCGGAGCGCTGCATGGCATAGATTGGAAAGCTGGTCAGCTCCCAGATTTTTTATCCAATTTTAAATATCCTGATAATGCCACTGGTGCTGCAGCCGCATTGTGGAAACCAATATTATCGGTAAACCCGATGCCGCCTGCCGGCCGTTTTGGTTTGGTGCCTCTGAGTGATGTCTCTGCCCCATATGCCTACCTGCACGATGCTGTGGATGAATCTTTCCAGGCTATGCGGCAGCAAGTAGCCAGGGAGGTTGGCTGGGACGTTTTCTCCAGTCTGGAAAACGCTTATGTGGCACTTACTGAACCCCCTACGCCAAGTATGGAAGAAAATTGGCTGTTGACCGGACGGGGTATTGCGCTTAATCCTTTGCCATCTTACGCAGGCTGGATGGTCATCGTAAGAGAGGATTTTGACGGGCAGACTTACTGGCGAATGTATCTTAAAACTCGCTACCAGGACGGTTCCCAGGGCTTTCCATTATCAAAAAATCCCTGGGACCTGACCTCCCGTTATGCTGGCAGCCCCAAAACATACGAAGATGGCGGTTCGCTTGCTCCTATTCCTTCCGGTTATTGGCTCGATTTCTCGGAACTGGCCATTCGATATAAATGGGAACGTTTGCCAGCCCAGATGAACTGGCGCACATTTTATCCCGCCACTCGTTTTAACCAATTCGTGCTGCGTGATGGTCTGAGCTGGTATTCAGCCATGGGTGAACTATATCCGCCAGAAATTTTAGCCACCGGTACCAAAGTTCCCACATCAACCCCGACCATCACGGAAACCCCTGAAAATTATCATCCTGTCACACCTACCCCCACTGCGACGGTCACCGTTACTCCCACGCTTCACTTCACCTGGACGCCCCAGCCGGGCGGAACTTCGCCATGAAAATCCGACTATTCTTAGTTTGGTCAATCACAATCGCAGTTCTGTTTCTTATAGGCATTTCCTCCTGCCAACCACGGAAAAAAAAACCAGTCCAGGTTGAAACGCCACAAAAGGTAAGTACAACCCAACCTGCTGTTGCCGGTTCCACCGAACAACCCATCGAAGTAACCCCTGGGACTGTACTTACTCCTCGTGCTACTGACTCTCAACCGCTTCGCTTTACATTTCCAACACCTGGTCCCGTACCAGTTTCTCTCTGGCGACCTCCACTTTATGACGTCCCTTGGGCGTTGAGCCCTTTTGACCACTTCTTTTTTAAAAGACCCATCGCGGCAAATGAAGTCAACTGGCCACTGGCGGATTACCGTTATGGTGCCATTCTGCCAAAGTCCATCTTCATCCATACTGGCGTGGATATCGATGCACCGTTACACACACCCATCATTGCAGCCGGTTCTGGCACCGTTCTTTCGGCCGGCTGGGGCCTCTATTCTGGGACCAGTGAAGAGAATGACCCATATGGCCTGGCAGTTACCATCCGACATGATTTTGGCTACCAGGGACGCCAGCTCTTTACCATTTATGCTCATATGGATCGTATCGACGTTCATATTGGACAGCGGGTAGTCGCAGGCACCCAACTTGGCATTGTTGGTTTGACAGGTAACACCACCGGTCCACATGTTCATTTCGAAGTGCGTATCGAAGGGAATAGTTTTTTCTCTACCCGCAATCCTGAACTTTGGCTTGCCCCTCCGCAAGGGTGGGGGGTGTTGGTAGGCAGGCTATATAATACAAACCGCTCCCTGCTGACTGGGCAAGAAGTGCAAGTTACCTCAATATCTTCAGGTCATAAATGGACAGTCGTCAGTTATGAAAATACCACTATCAATAGTGATGAGTATTATCACGAGAATCTGGTCTTAAGTGACCTGCCAGCTGGAGATTATGAAATAAAGATCAACTACCTGGATCATATATACCTGGCGGAGATCACCATTCACCCCGGGGCAGTTTCCTATTTTAATTTCCATGGTAAATATGGTTATGATTTTAACCTACCCTCCGCAGCTTCATCCGAAGAATGGAATAAATTTCTTACCTCTGTTGGTGAAAACCCCTAACTTTGGCTCATCACCCCTTCGGATGTACTGAAGAGTATGCACTGAGGGTGTGGGATTTGCCATGGAAGGACACGGATTTAGTGTGTGAGCGTGCGTACGCACGCTCACACACTAAATCCGGGAGTTAACCACAGTATTCCCAAAGAACCCAAAATATTTGTGGTAAGATTCCTGATATCCTATTTACAGAAAATTAGTGGAGGTTTACGAATGTCTGTTTTATTTACAAAATTTAGGGGGCTTGCGCTCATTGCAGGTTTCCTTTTACTGGCAGCCTGTGACGGACAGGGATCGAAATCACCCACCCCGGATGCAGCCTTAATTTATACTTCTGCAGCCGAGACGGTTCAAGCGGAATTAACCCAGGTTATCGGTGACCGCTCACCCACTCCATCCATCACACCATTTCCGGAAATGACCGGCACACCTGAGGTGTCGACAGCAGTTTTTTCTAACGGAACGGCCTTACCCACTTTAGCTGGTCCGCCATCAGGCGATACAACCTTGACTGTTTTGCCCACGTTTGGAATCCCCACTGCAACCCTATCATTCAGCAAAGCTGCTGACCAGGCCCAATGGATTTCCAATACACCTCCCGACAATGCCACCGTGGAAACCGAAGCTAAATTTGACGCTACCTTTGAGATGAAGAATACCGGTCCAACCACATGGACAACATCATATACTTACCGTTATTTTGCTGGCACTCTTCCTGTTGAAAGAAGAACCTACAATTTTAAAGCCGACGTGAAGCCGGGAGATACCGGTACGTTTATCATAGATGTAGTTGCTCCGTCTACGGCTGGTCCTTACAATATCTGGTTTAAATTAACAAACCAACTGGGGCAGAACTTTGGCGACATGACTTTGAATGTCATTGTGGTGAATCCAGCCGAAACCTCAACCTCAACCCCAAGCCCCTGAGCCCGCTACTGAAACGCCAACACCTTAATAACAACCCTTGAATATTAATCGGAGGATATAAAAATCATGCAGAAATTTTTGACTTACCTTATTAAGGTTGTCATCCTGATAAGCATCCTGGTTATCATGGCTGGTTGCGGCAGCGCCCCGGCTGCCCCGGCTTCTGTTTCTAGCCCGACCCCGGATGTCGCGTTCATAAAAACCGAAGCTGCTAAGACCGTAATTGCACAAATCACTGTAGATGCCGTTTTGAACCCGGTTGCCAGCGCCACGAACCAGCCACCGACTGAAACCCAGGTTCCAGTAGCCAGCCTGACACCCTCTCTTGTGGCATCGCTCACTGCTATGGCCACAAATTTCGTCACTTTCACTCCCATACCCACCACTACCGCCACGCCCTTGCCAACCATACCCAAACCAGACCAGGCCCAGTTACTTTTGCTCACTCCAAAAGAATGGACCCAGTTTAAACCCGGGGAAACGTTCGATGCAGTCTGGACTATACAAAATATTGGCGCCAAGACCTGGAACAAAGATTATTATTTTCACTATTTCAATGGGACAAAGATGAATTATGGCTCCGATATGGTTTACATCAGTGCCCCGGTTGAACCAGGCGCCAGAACCCAAGTCACCATTGATATGAAAGCTCCACAATCGCCAGGCAATTACACCACCAGTTGGGTGCTTTATAACGATAACAGGGAAATTCTAGGCCAATATTTTCTAATGATTGTTGTAGTTGGCAATTAATTCACGCTCAATCCAGAATGACCTGCAAGCCGAGGCTGAACGTCTCGGCTTTTCCCTGTTCGGAATAACACAACCGTATCCGCCCCCACATTTCCCAGAATTTGTGGATTGGCTTGCAGCCGGATATCACGGCAGCATGACTTACCTTTCAGATGAGCGTTCCAGACTGCTGCGAGCTGACCCCAGGAAAATCCTCTCGGAATGCAAATCCGTCCTGGTATTGGGGATTCGCTACCCATCCCCTACGTTATTGTCCAATGAACCCCCTGGAGGTGGCACCGGACAGGTAGCTGCCTATGCCTGGGGAACAGATTATCACCTGGTTATTCCCGCTCGTCTGGAGGACTTTACCATCCACCTGCAAAAAGTAGCTGGCAGACCGGTAAAATCCGTCTGCATTACGGATAGCAGCCCGCTCCTTGAGCACGATTATGGCTGGCAGGCCGGGCTGGGTTGGATTGCAAAAAATACCTGCTTGATTTCGCCCAAAATCGGTTCTTACTTTTTTCTGGCAGAAATTTTGACAGATGTTGACCTCGAACCTTCCTTATCGTTCAACGCTGATCGCTGCGGCACCTGCTCACGCTGTATACAGGCCTGTCCCACTGGCTGTATCCTGCCTGGACGCATCCTAGACGCCAGGCGCTGCATTTCATACCTTACCATCGAAAATAAAGGTGAAATACCGCTAGAATTACGCACCCTGTTGGGAAGCCGCGTGTTCGGCTGCGACGTCTGCCAGGAAGCCTGCCCGTGGAACTGCCGGTATGCTACTCCAGATGGTGACCCTGCTTTTGCCCCCCGAGCCGGCATTCCCCATCCTGATCTGCGCATGGAACTTCACCTGGACGAGTCTGCTTTCAACCAGAAATTCCAAAATAGTCCGATAAAACGCACCAAACGCCGTGGCTATTTACGCAATGTGGCAATCGCCCTGGGAAACCAGAAAGATCCACAAGCAGTTCCTGACTTAGTCTGGGCATTGAAGAATGAATCAGAACCTCTTATTCGAGGTCACGTTGCCTGGGCGTTGGGCCAGATTGGGAATTTTGATGCGCGCCGCGCCCTGGCGAAAGCTAATCTATACGAGAACGACGAGACCGTCATCGTAGAAATAGAACGAGCGCTTCTATAACTTAAGGCAGCCACTTGGGCTGTCCGGCATCCATGGCAATCGTAACGAAATTCCCACTATCACGCTGCCAGATGACAACTTCCGGCCTGGTCTGTGATGACCCCAATTCCAGGCGCTGGTAAACAAGGACTTTCCCAAAAGGATCCCAGCTATAAGCTGCCTGGTTAAAAACCTGGTTTTCAGTGAGAGGATGAGCTTGTGTGCCATCCTCCTGCATTAACCAGATTTGTTTACTGACGGGGCCATTAGCATAACGCAGCCCGATAGCCAATAAATCACCATCGGGGGCAAGCTCAGGCACATTGTAAATTACATCCACCTCGCTTACCGGATCTGGAAGTGGATGGGTCGCTTGAATTTCGAAATTGACCTCATATATATGGTCATGGGGATTTAAATCAGCAGGATTGGAATCTATGAACAACATTTTTTTACCATCGAATGACCAGGAGCCAACCTGCCCTTCACTGGAGTGCAGTAAGATATCCTGATTGGTTTGTAAATCAAAAACGCGCGTCCCACCTGCCTGGTCGTCGAAGGAAGCAATCCTCAAGCCATCTGGAGACCATGAGGGTGACGCGCCAGTCACCTTTGGATCTTTAGAAAGGGGAGCAGCCTGCCCTGAAGAAAGGTCTAACAGCCATATCCTGGATGTTGTACCCCCAGCATTCGAGTTTACCTTTTGGGTTCGGCTATATGCTATTTGTTTTCCCTCCGGCGACCAGGAAGGGCTGCTGCACCAATCTACCCCACAATCCAGGATTTTTTTATTACTTTGGCCATTACGATCGACCAGCCATAAATCGATACCACCCTGTTGATTCTCTATCGAATAAGCAACACTCTCACCGCTTCTTGCCGGGGCAAAATCAACCACTTTTCTCCCGGTCTGGGTTAGTTGTTTTTTCACCTTGCCGTCTAAGGAGTTTTCCCATAGCTCAGAACCGCCAGACAATGGAGAGAGGTAAAGAATCTGTGCCTGGCGCACCCGGATAGTCCAGCTAAGGTCCTGCAAAATGGCATATCCGCCAATACTTTTGGACCCGGCTGACAGGTTTACTTGGTAGCTTTCACCAGCGGTTAAAGGCTCCTCCGGCCAAAACCAGAAAGCCTGTCCCTGCCAGACCTGCCTCCCATGAACTGCTGGTTGGATGTTGAAATGTTGAGCCACAGTATCGACCTGCATCGGCTGTGAGAAACGCAATTCAACCGGACCATAACCTCCAATTTCATTTCCAGACAGAAAAATAACAGAAGGGTTGATACCACGCATAATGAGAAAGATCACTATCACCAGTATGAAAATAACACTGGCAATAATAGCCCAACGGATACGGCCGGGTAATTTTATCATCGACAAAAAAAAGTCCGTCTTTCTTGAATAAATAAACATACTACCGCTGAGACTTTGAGCGTCTCAGCGTTAAAGTAGTATTCTGCAAAGCTCCAGTTATGGCTTTGGTGTATTGGTCGGTGCTACCGTATTGGTCGGTGCAACCGTACTGGTGGCAGCCCTGGTGGAGGTAGGCGTCACAATTTGCACCGGGATGATCAGGGTCATGCCAACCTGGATCTTATTCGCATCGGTCAGCACTGGCAAGTTGTTTAGTTTATTGTAATCGTTGGTTGCCAGTAAGATGGCATCGATGGTTGTGTTAAATCGAGATGCAAGTAAACCCATCGTATCACCCGTTTTTACGATGTAAGTAATCTTGGTCCCTTTTGCGATATCAGAAGGAATGGGGGTATCCGTTGGAAGTGCCTGCCCGGGTGCGGGGATCAAAATTTTCTGTCCAGGGACGATCGGGCATTTATCAGGTGGAAAACCATTGATCGCCAGCAGCACAGGCAGGTCCACTTTATAGGTTTGTGCAATGGTCCAACAGTTATCCTGTTCTTTGACGGTATATTGGAAAGGTCCGGTAGGTGTAGATGTATTGGTAACTGTGGCTGTATTTGTGGCCGTAAAGGTCGGTGTAAATGTTAAGGTTGGGGTAACCGGTGTAATGGTTGCCGTTTCGGTGGGGGTTGGGGTCTTTGAGGCCAGCAAGCTGATCGCAGGGCGGTTTGGTCCATTAAACCAGACAACCAGAATGATCACCCCAACTGCCACCAGTAATACCGCCAACCCGCCGATAATGAAAGGTGTCATTTGTTGGCGTCGACGGAAGGAGTTGATTACATTTTGGGGAGAATTTTTGCTATCCATAGGGTTTCCTGTTGAATTTTAGTTTTAAGCTATGCTTCACAGAAGTATGGCTGAGAAAAAGAGACCCAGACTTGTTTTAATTCTACCTGATATTTGCTGTTTCCACGAGTCCTGACAGTAAATGGTTCTGTTCAAGGTAGTGTTTCAAGTATTGGCCCGTATAAGATTCTGAGACCTGGCATATTTCTTCCGGTGTTCCGGCTGCAATCAATTGACCCCCACGATCACCGCCTTCTGGTCCCAGGTCGATAACATAATCTGCCACCTTTATAATATCCGGATTATGTTCAATAATCAACACGGTATTTCCGGCTTCGACCAGGCGCTGCAGAACATCGATCAACATGTGCACATCTGCAGCGTGCAGGCCCACCGAGGGCTCGTCGAGCACGTATAGCGTCTTGCCGGTGGCACGGCGTGAAAGCTCGCGCGCCAGTTTTACGCGCTGCGCTTCACCCCCAGAAAGGGTCGGACCCGGTTGCCCAATCTTGATGTAACCCAGCCCAACCTCATATAAAGTGCGAAGCTTGGTAACGATCGCCGGGAAAGCGGGGAATAAATTCATCCCTGCCTCGACCGTTGTATCCAGTACATCCGCAATTGAATTGCCTTTGAACTTAACCTGCAGTGTCTCACGGTTGAAACGTGAACCGTGGCAGACGTCGCATGGAACGTAAACATCCGGCAAGAATTGCATTTCGATGCGCAGTTGCCCCTGTCCCTGGCAGGCTTCACAGCGACCACCATGCACATTGAAGGAGAATCGGCCAGCTTTATAACCACGCATTTTACTTTCCGGCAGTTCAACGAACAATTTTCTGACTTCATCAAACAGGCCGGTATAAGTGCCCGGGTTCGAGCGTGGCGTTCGCCCGATCGGAGACTGGTCTATATTGATGATCTTGTCAACATTCCCCAGGCCTTCAATCCGGTCATAACCACCTGGTTGGGTATGAGCCCCATGCAGTTCGCGCGCCAGGGCATAATACAATACATCCACCATCAATGATGATTTGCCCGAGCCGGAGACACCGGTAATACATACAAATCGCCCCAATGGGAATGATACGGTGATGTTCTTTAAGTTATTGGCTGTAGCTCCAACAATTTTTAACCATTTACCGTTACCACCCCTGCGAGTCTCAGGCATTGGCACTTGTTTACGCCGGGAGAGATATGCGCCAGTCAAAGATTCTGGGCATGCCAGGATATCACTGACGGTCCCTTCAGCGACTACTTCGCCGCCATGCTCGCCTGCCCCTGGCCCCAGGTCAACGATCCAATCGGCAGACCGGATTGTCTCTTCATCATGTTCCACCACTAACACCGTGTTGCCCAGGTCACGCAGTCCTTTGAGGGTCGCTAACAGGCGTGCATTATCACGTGGGTGCAGGCCAATCGAAGGTTCGTCCAACACATACAAGACACCCATTAACCGTGAGCCCACCTGGGTAGCCAGGCGGATGCGTTGTGCCTCACCGCCCGAAAGCGACCCAGCCGAACGGCTCAGGGTCAGGTAATCAAGTCCAACATCTACCAGGAAACCCAGACGGGATTGAATTTCTTTGAGCATCCGTTCAGCAATAGCCTGTTGGCGCCCCGTTAAAGGTGAATCAGGTTGAGCCAGACGGCGGGCCCATTCCAACGTGGTGTTAACCGGCCACTGGGTTACCTGGACAATATTTGCATCGTCAACCGTTACCGCCAGGGCTTCCGGGCGTAGTCTTTCACCTTTGCAGGTTGGGCATGGCCGGTCGCTCATGAATTCAGAGATGCGGTTGCGGATATATTCAGAATTAGTCTCACGGTAGCGGCGTTCGAGATTAGGGATTACTCCTTCAAAAATCGTTTTGTAAGTAGTCTGTCGGTCGTTTTTGCCTTGAATGTGCACTACGATTTCTTGCGTGCCGGTACCATAAAGGATTTTTTGCAGCTTTTCCTCGGTGATGGTACGCACCGCAGCATCCAGTTCGATGTGGTACAAGTGTGCCACTGCTTCTATCATCTGCCAGTAATAACCACCCTGCTCGCGTGGCCCATTCCATTCCAATGCGATAATGGCGCCTTCACAAAGTGACCGGTCAGTATCAGGGATCAACAAATCCGGGTCGATCTCCAGGCGGCTGCCCAATCCCTGGCAGTCAGGACAGGCTCCATGTGGAGTATTAAATGAGAATGTCCTCGGCTCGATTTCAGGCAAGCTGACACCGTGTTCTGGGCAGGCCAGATGTTCTGAGAAGAACAGGTCCTGCGGCGAGTCACTGGAGAGGTCCTGGATCGTAAGATAGCCTTCGCCTACTTTTAAAGCCGTCTCAACCGAATCGGCCAAACGTGAGCGTGCCGTCTGCACTTCATCTTCTGTGCCAGAAGAGTTGATGATCAAGCGGTCTACTACCGCTTCGATCGTGTGAATCTTATAACGGTCGAGGTTTATCTCTTCATCCAACCGGTAAACCTTGCCATCCACCCGCACGCGTTCAAAACCTGCCTTACGGATTTCATCAAAAGCTGCCTGGTAGGTACCTTTTCGGCCGCGCACGATTGGCGCCAACACTAACAAGCGGCTGCCGCCCGGCATTTTTTCAATGGTATCCACGATCTCCTGCGCCGACTGCTTGACCACCTCTCGCCCACAGATCGGGCAATGTGGAATGCCAACCCGCGCAAACAGCAAGCGTAGATAGTCGTAAATCTCGGTTACCGTCCCAACTGTTGAACGTGGATTATGTGAAGTAGCCTTCTGGTCGATCGAAACCGCCGGGGAGAGACCTTCGATCGAGTCTACATCCGGTTTATCCATCTGACCCAGGAACTGGCGGGCGTAAGCTGATAGCGATTCAACATATCGCCGCTGCCCTTCGGCGAAGATAGTATCGAACGCCAGAGAAGATTTTCCCGACCCGGATAACCCGGTGATGACTACAAATTTATCGCGCGGGATCTCAACGGTGATGTTCTTTAAGTTGTGCTCGCGCGCCCCTACCACTCGAATGACATTCTGTGACATAACCATACCCTTATCACGAGGAGTTACCTCGATTATAGCACATTTGTTTTATACTAGCACAATTGTTTCATTTTACAAATTCGGTTCCTTAGCAAAAGAGTATTATACCATTCCGATTTCCCAAATTTCACGCCAAATGCGGGTTTACTTTGGAAGGCTCCGGTTTTAGAGTAACCCCAATTCCAGGAGTTCATCACGGAAAATTCCAAAGAACAATGAATATCTTAACCAGTCCGAAATCGTTTTATGAAGGACGGGGTTATTGTATAATGGCAGCACACATCAAAGTTCCGTATAATCTGATAATTTTTCAACCTTTGTTTTTAAGGATCCACTATGGAAGAAAAACTGCATAAACGCGCCATCAACTCCTGGGCTATGTACGACTGGGCCAATTCAACCTTCGCCACCACCATCATGGCCGCCGTGCTGCCCGTTTATTATTCTAATGTCGCCGCTAAAGGTTTAGGCGAACATACCGTGACGGCGTATTGGGCATACACCACCACGATTGCTTTGCTGCTGGTAGCAGTGCTCAGCCCCATCCTGGGAACTATGGCGGATTTTCAAGGTTTGAAGAAACGTTACCTGACTTTCTTCATCCTTCTGGGTGTAGCGGGGACCGCCTTGTTGTATTTTGTTGGGGAAGGCAACTGGCTAATGGCATCCATCATCTTCATCTTTGCCAGCATCGGTTTCTCAGGGTCACTGGTCTTTTACGACTCGCTCCTGCCACATGTGGCCCGTCCAGATGAGATCGACCAGGTTTCTTCGAGAGGATATGCATTTGGTTACCTGGGCGGGGGCCTGTTGTTGGCAGTTAACCTGGCGATGATCATGGTTGTGCCGAAATATTTTCCAACTCTGACCTCTTCTTTCATGACCCGTCTGTCATTTTTAACGGTAGCAGTCTGGTGGTTGGGCTTCTCGATCCCCATCCTGCGGAATGTCAAAGAGCCACCGCGCCGCATCCTGGCTGGTGAGACTCACGAAACCAACCCCTTCACAGCCAGTTTCGCCCGGTTGGGCCATACTTTTGGCCAGCTTAAGAAATACCGCCAGTTGATGCTGTTCATTGTAGCTTTCTGGCTGTATAACAACGGTATCGGCACGATTATCTACATGGCCAGCATTTATGGCAAAGAGCTAAAATTCAGTGATGTCACCGTAATCGGTACACTGTTGATGGTGCAGTTTGTCGCCATGCCGTTTGCCTTCTTGTTCGGGTGGTTAGCTAGAAAACTGGGGACCAAGCAATCGATTTACCTCAGTCTTTGTATCTATACCGTCATTGCAATCGGTGGCTTCTTCATGTACAAAGAGATCCACTTCTGGATGCTGGGTTTTGCCGTGGCGACCGTACAAGGTGGCAGCCAGGCACTCAGCCGCTCGCTGATCGGGCGTATGATGCCCAAGAGCCAATCTGCTGAGTTTTACAGCTTCTTTGGCATCAGTGAGAAGATTGCCGGGGTGATTGGTCCGCTGGTATTTGGTATTTCCAGCCAGCTCCTGGGCGGCGGACGGGTTGGCATTGTCTCTCTGATCATTTTCTTCTTCACCGGAGCCGCAGTGCTTTCAAGAGTGGATGAAAAAGAAGGCATCCGCGTGGCAGAAGCCGAGGAAGCCGGGCTTATGATAGCGGCTAACGGATAATTTCATATAATTCCACCAGCACCCCCCCGGTGCTCTTGGGATGGACGAAAGCCATCTTGCGACCGGGCAGTACCTGGGGAGTTTCGTTGATCAGTCTGATACCTTTGCCCTTTAATTGCGCCAGCATCTCCTCGATGTTGTCGACCTCAAAACACAGGTGATGCATACCACTGCCACGCTCCGCCAGGAATTTCGCTACGCCAGTGTTTTCAGCAGTCGGCTTAACCAACTCGACTTCGCTTGCACCCACCGGGAGGAAAGCCACCACGACCTTCTGGCTGGGGACATCTTCGACATGGTCTACATCCAAACCCAACCCATCCCGCCAGAAGCTTAAAGCACCATCGATATCCGCAACGGCGACTGCTATATGATTGATTTTCGTTATCTTTGCCATGATCTCTTGCTTCCCGTGGTTAAATCCAGGCCGGGGGTTGGTACTCGCCCCATACCTGGCGCAGGACATCGCAGATTTCACCCAGGGTGATCGAATTTTCGACACATTCGATGAAAAGCGGCATCAGGCTTTCCCGTTTATGGCCGGCGGCTTCCAGGCGTGTCATCAGCTCACTGGCCCTGGCAGTGTCCCTCCGAGCGCGCAGTCCGGTCAGCCGGGCGCGCTGGTTCGCTTCGATGGTTGGATCAACCGCCACCCGCTCAAGTTCCAACTTCTCGCTGGTTTGGAAAGTGTTCACGCCGACCACGGCTTGCTCCTTACGCTCTACTTCTTTCTGGTAACGATAAGCAGCTTCCTGGATTTCAGCCTGCATGAAACCATTTTCAATCGCCGCCAGAGCTCCACCCAGGGCATCAATTTTATTGATATATTCCTTAGCTCTTTTACAAATCTCATCTGTCAGGTATTCGATCACGTAAGAACCAGCCAACGGATCGACTGTATCCGCCACACCTGATTCGTAGCCAATGATCTGCTGGGTACGCAGCGCCACCTGCACTGATCTCTCAGTGGGCAGCCACAGCGCCTCATCCATGCTGTTAGTATGCAGCGACTGAGTCCCACCTAAAACTGCTGCCAGGGCCTGCAGAGTTACCCGTACAACGTTATTTTCCGGCTGTTGGGCAGTTAGAGTTGAGCCAGCAGTCTGGGTGTGGAAGCGCAGCATCCATGAGCGTGGGTCTTTAGCGCCAAAACGCTCGCGCATGATCTGCGCCCACAGCCGGCGAGCCGCCCGGAATTTAGCAACCTCTTCCAGAAAATTATTGTGTGCATTGAAGAAAAAAGAAAGTTGGGGAGCAAATTCATCCACTGCCAACCCGACCTTTATCGCGGCTTGCACATAAGCGATGGCATTTGCCAGGGTAAAGGCAACTTCCTGGACGGCGGTAGAACCGGCTTCGCGGATATGGTAACCCGAGATACTGATCGTATTCCAGTTCGGGACATGAGTCTTGCAGTATTGAAATACATCCGTGATCAAATGTAAAGAAGGCTCCGGTGGGAAAATATAAGTACCTCGCGCAACAAATTCCTTTAAAATGTCATTTTGAATGGTACCGCGCAGCTTCTTTTCTTCGACTCCCTGTCGTTTGGCTACACCAATGTACATTGCCAGCAGTATTGAAGCTGGAGCATTGATGGTCATGCTGGTTGAGACTTTATCCAGCGGGATTTCTTTGAAGAGAAGCTCCATATCGTCAATCGACGAAACTGATACGCCAACTTTCCCGACTTCACCAATAGCGATCGGATCGTCAGCATCATAACCAATTTGGGTTGGCAGATCGAAGGCAATCGACAGACCGGTTTGTCCCTGTTCTAAAAGAAAACGGTAGCGGCGATTAGATTCTTCAGCAGATGCAAAGCCTGCGTACTGCCGCATAGTCCATAACCGGCCGCGGTACATGGTGGGCTGGATTCCCCGTGTAAATGGGTACTCACCCGGAAAACCAAGCTGCTGCAGGTATTCCAGGGCAGCAGGGATACCAATCCGCGGTATCGGTATCCCCGAAGGAGTCTCAAAATCTCCCTTGCGTTCTGGAAATTTTTGTAGAACAGGACGTAAGACTTCCTCTTCCCATTTTTTTTGTTCTGATTCCAGATCCATAAGCCTCCTTTATCCATTTCCATTATCTGTAAAGATAGCTGAACAGTCACAGATATTCATTTTCTCCGAGTATACCCGAATTGTAGAAGCAAAGGGAGTTATCATAGTTATGGTAAACTTCGGACAAACTTCCTGAAAACAAGTTGGCATCAAACCCGATGACACCTTTTCTTGAACTGGCATTCGCTCTTATGGTTTAGGCCGCCAGGATTAGTCATTCTATGAAAATTCTCGCAGTAGATATTGGAACCGGTACGCAGGATATCTTGTTGTATGATTCACAGCTCGACCTGGAAAACGCTTGTAAACTGGTGGTCCCGTCCCCCACCATGATTATCAACCGCCAGTTGAAACAGGCGACTCGCCTGGGTTTGCCAGTCGTATTGACTGGAGTAACCATGGGAGGTGGGCCTTCCGGATGGGCAGTCGAAGACCATCTCAAAGCGGGTTATCCAGTTTTTGCTACCGCTGAAGCTGCCCGCACGCTCAACGATGATCTGGAAGCGGTTAAAGCTTTGGGGATCTGCTTGATCAGCGATGATGAAGCCAGGCGGATGCCTGCCAAAGCTTTTCACCTTGAATTACGTGATTTTGACCTTGGCGCAATCCAACGCTCTTTCTCCGAGTTTCACATCTCACTCGATAACCTGACCTGCGTGTCAGTAGCCGTTTTCGATCATGGAGCTGCCCCGCCTCAAGTATCCGATCGCCAATTCCGATTTGATTATCTCGATCTTCGTATCCGGGCGGAAAATAGGTTGAGTGCTTTTGCTTATCGGAGTGAAGATATTCCTTCAATAATGACGCGCCTGCAAGCGGTCGCAAAATCCGCCGCCAACCTGACCGTTCCTTTGATCGTGATGGATACGGCTCCAGCAGCCATCCTGGGCGCCACATTCGACCCGGTAGTGGCTTCACGCCGGCAAGTCATGATCGCTAACATCGGTAACTTCCATACTTTAGCATTCCGGTTAGGTACGGATGGAATCGAAGGTGTTTTCGAGCACCACACCGGAGAAATCACCTTCACCATACTGGATAAATTGCTTGGTTTGCTGGCAGATGGAACCTTGCAAAACAGAGATGTTTTTGACCATCATGGCCATGGCGCCCTGGTTTATAACACTTTACCAATGCCATTGATTAAGGATGGTTTCAATGTCGTGGTGACCGGCCCACGCCGCAGTATTTTAAAAAATTCAGTCATGAATCCACATTTCGCCGTACCATTTGGCGACATGATGATGGCTGGATGTTATGGTTTATTGGCAGCAGTGGCAGATATTATGCCAGATTGGCGCGAACCCATCCAGGCATCATTAAATAGCAGAGCGACGCCTGGAACAGCTCCCTGGGACATTTACGAGTGAGGGAGCTGTGCTCATGATGGAACTCTGCTCATTGACCAATTGCTCCACCTCTGGTAAAATCCATCCTCTAAGAACGTTGTACCCTTCGTTCTGTAAAAAACCATCCATATTTAAAACCTTGAAAGGGCTAGATGAAATGAAAGTACTGTTGATCAAAGATGTATATAAGTTGGGCCGGGCCGGCGATGTCAAGCGTGTCGCAGACGGTTTCGGGCGCAACTACCTGCTTTCGCAAGGGTTGGCAGTCTTAGCTACACCCGGAGCGCTCATGCAGACCGAGCATATCCGTGCCCAGGCTACCATCCGCCGCAACGCGATCAATACCGAAATGGGCAGTATTGCTGACCAGGTGAAAGGTGTGGTTGTGTCTTTTGGTGCCAAGGCTGGAGAGACTGGAAAACTTTACGGCTCGATCACCAATCACATGGTAGCTGATGCTATCAACCAGAAATTGGGAACCAAGGTTGAGCACCACCAGGTAGAAATGCAGCCCATCCGAAACCTCGGTGAGTTTAAAGCACATGTACGCTTGACGGTTGATCTGACACCAGAAATCAAGATCATTGTCCATCGCGAAGGTGAAACCCCCGCCCAACTGGCACAACCGCCTGCGGCAGAGGAAAAGGCCGCGTAAGCATTTTGAGGCCAAATGAATACCTTACCGGCCGAGCTCAGCCTGATTGCTGGCAGGCCGGTTTTTCTTAATAAGCAGGCTTAAATGGCTGAAACCATTGGCGAAAGGTTAAAAAAAGCCCGCCTGGAACGAAACCTGACCTTAGACCAGGTCTTCCAGGCAATTCACATTCGCCAACGCTTTCTCACAGCCCTCGAAGAAAATCAACGCGAACTGCTTCCATCTTCTGTTCAGGGCCGAGGTTTCCTGGGCATGTATGCTGATTTCCTGGGTATTCCTGCCAGACCATTGCTGGAAGCCTGGGAAAATGGATTAATTGAAATAATTGACGTGGATCAAGTCCCTCAGGTTTCTTCTGCTCCTGAGGTAGAAAATCAGACTGCCGAAGAACCAACGCAGGTAGAAGTAGAAGAAGAACCTGTAAATGATCCAATTGAGGCAAAAGAACGGGCTGATGAAGAAACAAAAGAAGAAGCTGGTTCTCCTTCATCTTCACAGGTGATCCTGAAGGAAATTGGGACATCCATCCAGCAGAAAAGGGAAATATTAAGTCTATCATTGGAGGATATTGAACAACATCTCCATATTCGTCTGCGGTATTTAAAGTTGTTAGAAGAAGGGAAAATCGATGATCTTCCCTCTCTGGCGCAGGCGCGTGGCATGTTGAGCAATTATTCCCATTTCCTGGAAATGGATTCTGAAAAGCTCTTACTGCGTTATGCGGATGCCCTCCAAAGCCGCCGGATTGAGTATCAAAGTGTTCGCAATGTAAAAAC
>Ga0315282_10002305_pt1 | contig 35338 bp, 27 predicted proteins | sample YL17G07_20_MG_FD_203693 | JGI IMG/M metagenome (GOLD analysis project Ga0315282, IMG submission 203693) | Sediment microbial communities from Yellowstone Lake, YNP, Wyoming, USA - YL17G07_20 | ecosystem: Environmental > Aquatic > Freshwater > Lake > Sediment | place: USA: Wyoming | collected...
CTCGTCGCCGGCTGATGTCGGCTCGGCTCGCTGCGCTACGCTTCGCCTTGGGCTTCGCTTCGCTCGCCTCGCCGACATCAGCTTTACCTATGAGACTATTAACCATGACTGGTGTCAATATACAAGAAACACTACGTCTCAATGGTACATAAGGTGGCTGTATGAAGCAAAATTTAATGAAAAATAAAGAACTGTGAAAATCTGTGGCTGAAAGTATTTCAATCAAAAATATCAAATTATGCAAAACGAACCCAATTTCCGAAATGCCCAAAATGGTTGTAACCTTAGTAAAAACAACGAATTACAATGAACAATGAACTATGAACTGTTATTCAAAACGAACCCAAACGAACCCAATTTTCCCGCCCCTACAACCGTTAAAATTTTCCCATATTAACAAATTTGGACGCCGCAAAGTCCGGCAAATAAACATTCGCCGTTTTAAACAAGCGGAAGTTTCGGCCAAAGCCGCAGGTAATGCCAAAGTCTTGATAAAGGCGTTCAAATGTATTACCTTCATACGCCATAATTGAAGCAGGAGCGACTGTGGAATTGGTTCGTTTTTATAGCAGTTCGATAAGTAAATCCTCTGTGCAACTGCCTGCCGAGGAGATTCACCATTTAGCCGGCGTTCGCAGGTTAGGCCGAGGCGATAAGGTCGAGCTGTTCGACGGCGCCGGCACGCTGGCAATTGCGGAAATAACCGCTGTCAGCCCGCGCCAAGTTACATTGCAGGTGCAGGAGATACAGGCCATACCGCGACCAGCCGGCCCGCAGATAATCATCGCTGTCAGTGTTGCGAAAGGCAGTCGCTTTGACTGGCTTATCGGCAAATGCACCGAATTAGGCGTAGACCGGATAAGCCCGCTGATTTTCGAGAGGACGGTTAAGCAGCCTCGAAACCCCAAAATCATCGAGCGCTGGCGGAACATAGCCATCGCCGCAGCAAAGCAGTGCCGCAGAATCTTTCTGCCTCAAATTGATATGCCGATGCCGTTACAGCAGGGACTTGAAATGCTGAAAAAGGATTTTCCGCAGGGTCGGTTTTTGTTTGGAAGTCTCGCAGTTCAAGCTCTGCCTTTGATTAGCATTCCTTTTGGGTCGGCTGATGTGGCGGCGTTTGTCGGCCCTGAAGGCGGTTTTACTGAACAGGAGGAGGCCTTTTTACAAAATTGCGGCTGTCAGCCGGTTCGGCTGACGGATACCATTCTCCGCACAGAGACCGCCGCACTGGCTTTCGCAGTTATCCTCACCGCCCAGCGAAATAGATTAGCCGTTATCTAAAAGTTTTTGGTAAAGCTGGTGGGTTTTTGCGACCATATCGGTATGCGAAAGTTTGCTTTCGACCCAAATTCTTGCATTAAGCCCGATTTTGTTGCGAAGTTCTGCGGAGTTTATTAATCGCATCATTGCTTCAACCAAATCAGGAGTTTTTTCGGAGCTTATGAGCAGCCCGGTGATACCATCCTGAATATGCACCGAATTTTCTTTTGTGCTGAAAGCCGCGGAGATGACCGGCCTGCCGCAGGCCATTGCCTCGAACATAACCGACCCGCCGGAAAGGCTTACCAGAATATCCAGAGAAGACAATATCTGCGGCATATCATCCCGCCTGCCTGTGAAGAACACATATTTATCCAGTTGGTGTTTGGCAGTAAACTCCCGTGTTTTTCTAAAGTAGGCCTCTGAATGAACCTCGCCGACGAGGAAAAACGCCACATTTTTCGTTGAATTGCGAACTATCTGCTCGGCTGCATTCAGGAAATCAAGCTGGCGTTTGAAAGGGTCTATTCGGCCAACGATGCCGATGAGTATCCGACCATCAACAGGGAATTGTTGTCTTAAGACATTAACCTGCTCCGGTTTGGGTCTGAAAGCATCTGTGTCAACCGCATCATCTATCTGAATAATCTTCTCCGGACTGATTCCGGCATCAATCAGGTTTTGTTTTATCCGGCGAGAGATGGCTATTATTGCTGTGGCCCTGTTGCAGTGGTGTTTGTGAATTCTGTCCGCAGTAATGGGCGTTCGTATATGCAGAACAGACGGGATTTTCAGCCTGGCGGATACCCAGTTCATATAATTACTGAGCCACAGGTCGGAACTGTGGACCAGCGCAATATTATGCCGCCTTGCGAATCCGGCCAGGCGCCCGGCATCAAGATAGCGGAGAAGGCCGGCAGGAAACTTCCGCCAGGGCCGAAGCGGGGTAACGTCGACAGCAATGCCGGCCTGCTGTAACTGGTCGACAAATTGCCCGTTCTTGTTACAAACTACTACCGGCTCAAGGCCGTGGTCGAGATTTGCAACGACATAGTAAAGCTGCCTGTGGCTGCCCCCGATACAGCCGCCTCGCGAAAGATAAAGAATCCTTTTCCTTCCAATTTTTTGTGTAAATGGCATATTAAAAATTCCCCGCCGGCAATTATAATGTGTCCAGCCGAAATTGCACTCGTTTTTTGTTGCGATTAAAAAAAAGATTTAATGAGGAGCATAGTTTCCGTGGCAAGGGTTTTTCCTGAAGTTAAGATAGTCAGGCGTCTGCTTGATAAATTACGGTATTTTTTCCAGATAGCCGCATTTTGTCGCCGCCTGACGCCTGTCTGGAGCGGGAAATATCCTGCCGCCTTCTTAAATGCCCTGCGTATATGCCGCGAAGGGAAATATTCGCCCGAAGAGGCTTTTCGTCTCGGATTATTCAATCCGAATTTTCCGCGAAGCGAAATCTGCAAGTATATCAGCAGAAGGAAGCTGACCAAGGTGCAGGAGACTGTAAATCCCGTGCAATGGGCGCCTTTGCTTAAAGATAAGAGCATATTTTACCGTTACTGTATGGCTGTTGGCGTTCCTGTGCCGAAACTATATGCCATCTTTTTCAAAAAAACAGCAGGTTGGGCTTATAACGCTTCGGCTTTGACAACACCCAATGACTGGATGACGTTTCTTGATACCCGGCTTCCTGAAGAATTTGTTATCAAACCGGCCGGCGGCGCAGGCGGCAGAGGATTTAACATATTCCGCAGGACAGAGAATGGGTTTATTGATGCGTCCGGCAAATCATACAAGACGCAACAGCTTTATGAGATGATGCTTTCAAGCCCTGACTATGACAGCTTTATCATACAGGAAAGACTCAGGAATCATCCTGAAATTGTGCGACTTGGCGGTAGTAACTTTCTTCAGACGGTTCGATTCATCACGTTGGCCGGTAAGGACAATCAATGTCGTATCCAACTGGCGTTTTTAAAACCGATTGTCGGCGAAAATAAGACGGACAATTATCAGCACGGCTTGACAGGCAATTTTATGGCCAGAGTCTCTCTCGAAAACGGTCTGCTGATGCCGGCCAAACAAATCACTTCAGATGGCTCAGGGGTGGCAACAATACCAAGCCATCCCAAAACAGGGATTTCTTTTGAAGGATTTAGGCTTCCGCTGTGGGACCAGACTTGCAAATTGGTGGAGGAAACCGCACCGAAATTTTTGCCGTTGCGCTCAATCGGATGGGATGTGGCCATAACGCCGGACGGCCCCCGCATCGTGGAAGGAAATATCTGGTGGGACCCTTACAACGAATACCGGTGTATGGATGCTGTTTCGGACGCCATATTGGCTCTTTCAGTAAAAACAGACAAGACTTATTGCTGAATATAACGGTTTACAACGGTTATATTTGCGGTTATACTTATGCCTGCCTAATCATATTATTAGGAAAGGGTGCGGCAATGGCTAAAGAAAATAATGATTTGCAGAAAATAAAAGAGCTTATTGAGATAATGAAAGCCAATGACCTCCTTGAGGTCGAGATAAAGCACGGTGAGGACAAGATTTTTCTCAAACGTACCGGGCCTCAGCAGCCGGCGGTAACTGCTGTGCCGATAGTTGCACCGGCTGTTTCGGCGCCTTTAGCAACGGCTGATATGGCAGTTCCGGCGGCGGCAAAGCCGGCAGTCCCGATTTCATCGGGACTGGAAATAAAATCGCCCCTTGTTGGTATTTTTTATTCGGCCCCAAGCCCGGATTCAAAACCTTATGTTGAAATCGGCACGCAGGTTGAGTCGACAACGGTGGTCTGTGTAATTGAGGCGATGAAGGTGATGAACGAGATTAAGGCTGAGGTGAATGGGACTATTGTGGAGATACTGGTAAACAACGGCCAGGCTGTGGAATACGGCCAGGTGCTTTTCAAGGTCAGACCAAATTAGTTATGTTTTCAAGAATCCTGATAGCAAATCGCGGAGAGATTGCCTTGCGGATTATTCGTGCCTGCCACGAGCTCGGCATTGAAGCGGTGGCGGTTTACTCGGAGGCCGACAAGGACGCACCATACCTGCGGTTTGCTGATGAGACTATATGTATCGGGCCGGCAAGTCCGGCTGAGAGTTATTTGAACATCGCCCGAATTATGAGTGCCGCCGAGATTGCCGATGTCGAGGCGATTCACCCGGGTTATGGCTTCCTGGCGGAGAACGCCAAGTTTGCACAGATATGTCAGGATTGCAGGATAACGTTTATCGGCCCGCCTGTCGAGGCGATGAAACTGCTTGGTGATAAGGTGCAGGCACGCAAACTGGCGAAAAAAGCGGAGGTGCCGGTAGTGCCGGGGTCTGAAGGCGTCATCGAAGATGAGGCCGAAGCGCTGAAGCTGGCCAATAAGATTGGGTATCCTGTGATAATAAAGGCGGCGGGCGGCGGTGGAGGGCGGGGGATGAGGGTCGTCCATAATGATGTCAGCTTTCGGTCGGCTTATTGGGCGGCGAAAGCGGAGGCAGAAGCGGCTTTTAGCAATAACAGCGTTTACCTGGAAAAGTTTATTGTCGAGCCGAGGCACGTCGAGGTGCAGGTAATGGCGGACAATGAAGGCAACGTCCTGCATTTTTATGAGCGGGACTGCTCGGTGCAGAGGCGGCATCAGAAAATGATAGAGGAATCGCCCTGCCCTGTGCTGGATGAGCATACCAGAGAGAAGATGTGCGAGGCGGCAATAAGACTGGTAAAACAGGCCAGGTATGTCAATGCGGTGACGGTCGAGTTTCTTTTGGACAAGCACAGGAAGTTTTATTTCATTGAGGCCAATACGCGAATACAGGTTGAGCATCCTGTTACGGAAATGGTTACAGGGTATGACCTTATCGAGCTGCAGCTCAGAATTGCAGGCGGGCAGGAAATCGGGTTAAAGCAAAGACATATAAAGCACAGCGGGGTTGCGATAGAGTGCCGGGTCAATGCGGAGGACCCTGCGAATAATTTTTCGCCCTGTCCGGGGACGATAACAACATACATTCCGCCGGGCGGCCCAGGCGTCAGGGTGGATACGCACGTCTGTCAGGGATGGACGGTTTCGCCGAATTATGACTCGATGATAGCCAAGGTTATTGCATACAGGCGGAGCAGAAAAGAGGCTATTGCAACAGCAAGAAGGGCTTTGCAGGAATTTGTTATCGAGCCGATAAAGACGACCATACCTATATGCCTCGATATACTTTCACATAACCTCTTTATTAAGAACCAGATAGATACGGGGTTTGTAGAACGACACTTCTAATCCGCCCGGATTTTTCAAAACCGGTTCACTTACAACAATACCAGTTCGCGGGTCCCTTTGGAGTCTTGAATCAGCACTTTTGCCCCCGCTCTTTTCTGTGTCCAGAGATAATCATAAACCGCCAGTGATTTGCTAACCACCTCCGTCAAGGTTTGGGCCCCCGTCTCGTGTTGAAGCCCTTCTATTCTGGCTCGCACTATCTCCGCCAGCGCCAGATTCAGCCGGCTTATCTTTGTCTTTTTCTCTGTCTTCTTTCTGCCCAGCATTATTATTTTTGACCCGACGTAGCGAGACAAGCCCTATAGTTAAGACCATACCCGCAACCAAAAGAGCGCCGATGAACGATTTATGGTCAAGATGACTATTTCCACTTTTGAGAAACTCACACGCGACCTTACATAATGCCCAAACCGCAACAATCGTCACTAAGTATATTCCGCGTGCATTCCTGATTGAGGCAATAATAACCTCGAACCAGCCTCTATGCGCTTCGTTAATTCCCTGCCTGTAAAATTCGTACGGTGGCTGTTCATAGTGCTGCTGAGGATGGCTTCCCTGCCCGCCATCACTGCGTTTCCTGAATTTTCCGTCCGTGTCCATCGGCATCCCTAAAGGGGAGCCGACGGCACAAACGCACATCATAACGTAGAGCCATAATCAGCTCCCTTACGTGCGTTCTATGCCGCAGCAAACGTGGGTTCTCGGTACCCGTGTTTGACTACGATAGAACGAAAGTTAATCATACAATCAGACCGACCTACTACGCTTCAGCCGTTTAGGCCCTCCAAATTGCCAGACCGAGACGGGCAACCGTACGATATTCACCGTACTTGCCTAATATGTGTAATTTATGCGCAAATCGTGCGCAAGTCAATAGAAAAATTTCTTTTTTTTTAAAATTTTTTACTGGTGCCGACAGCACCCCCTGCTGGAAATATTAGGAACAGCAGGAATGTTGAAAAAGCCGTTTGTTTTTCCGGCCGTCTCTTAATCGAGAAAATCCAACCCATCTTTCATTGCCTGGTCTATTTTGTCAAAAACCTTGATAGGCCATTCATCAAGACGAATCTTCATCGCCTGCACCGACACCTCAAAGCGGTCCGCCAGCTTTCCAGCAAGGAAGTTCTTTATTGCCGGAGGGTTCTGAAAACCCGCTGAATTAACGAATTCGCGGTAAAGTTCCCTGCTGTATGCCAGGACAAGTTCGGACGGCATCAGTATCATAGCCGCAAGTCTCTTCGCATTACGTTCATATTCGTACCAGTTAGGCAGCTTTCGAAGTTCATAAAAGTCTTGGGGATTAGTAACGGCTTCAATGGCCTTTCGGTGCAAAATCAGGTGGGCAAATTCTTCTGCCACAGTCATCCGATACCTTCGCAGCAGCTTCTCGGATGTGGCCAGATTTTCATCTATATAAATAACGATGTCGCCTGTATCTTGGTCTGTGCCGACCATCCCGTCTAACTGGTGATTGTCTCTCAAACAACGATAATGGTCCAAATCCACACAGGGCAATTGTTCGACGAGGTATTCAACGTCGATTGGTATAATTACAGGTTTTGGCAGGCAACGCAACTGCTCGGTGGCGATACGCTCAAGTTCGAAGATGGTATATGTGCGTAAATGCTTACTTGGCTGCATTCTTCGGTGGTTTCCTTCCCTGGATTTCCTCGATGAGTTTCTTTATATCTTCGTCCGATAGCTGAACATTGTCGATTGTGCGCAACAAAGCTGGCACGAAGTTCCTTTTCACCACATGCTGAACATCGGCGGGTAACGAATCTGCCTCGCGAGCCAAATCAAAAAACTTGTCCCACTCTTGTGTGCCCTTAGTCAAGCCTAGGGCCTCAGCAACTGGCTCCGCATATTCTTTTGGCATTGCCCTGCGGTTGTGTTCTATATCACAGAGGTTTGACGCCTTCATTTCTATCAGGGCCGCAAATCGCCTAAGCCCATAGCCGGCCTTCAAACGCAACTGCTTGAGAAATCGCCCAAATGCCTCTTTTTCGCGACTCATAATCTGCCCTTTCAGTTTTGTTATCATATATGATAACATATCGGCTAAAAAAAGCAACAACAATTTCTAAAAAATAAAAATATCTTCTTCTTCCTGATTTTCTGATAACCTGATTCCCTCCTCTTGTGCCCTTATGCTCTTATGCACCCTATGGTTCGCGTTCAATCATTTCCGAGGCTACCCCTTCAAAAAAATCCCAAACTCGCAAAAAATTTCCAAATCCCCTTAACCCTTATTTCACAATAACTTATCTTTCTTCCTATCCCCTGCACCCTATCCCCTATCCCTGATTTTTCAACCCAAACACGCGTCTCCGTCCAATTATAGAAAGACGCAATGCGTCTCGATGTTGTTTTTTAAAAATTTGACAAAAAACTTGTCCGCCGTTCCGTTTGGCGGATTTATCCGCCGTCAGTTTGGCGGACTTATCTGCTTTTGTTTCGATTTAAGCAGAATCAAGGCGGAGGCGGTGATTGTCTGCCTTGGGCGGAAAATTCAATCAAAACAGAGTAAATTATGCGAAACGAACCCAATTTCCGGAACACCAAAAATGAACTTAACCCATTATAGTACAAATAGATATGACAATAATTCAGACCTTTTAACGATGCAAAAACGAAGCCAAAACGAACCCAAACAAACCCAATTTTACCCGCCCCCGGCGGAAATAATCTGCTCGATAAACCGGCGAGCTTTATTTATGCGGTTTGAAGCGGTTCGGTGTCAGGAATTTCGGCGGGTGAAATCAGCCGTCCTTTTTTTGTTTCTGCGTGCCGATTAACAGGGGATTTCAGCCGTTTTTATGGGGCGGCGGTGCTGCCAAAAATTGCGGTTTTTTTGCTTAACCACCCCCGAATTTGTGCCGATACAGCAGGTTAGACCGAATGTTGTAAGTTTTAGGAGAGCTAAAATGGGAATACAGAACTGGTCAGACGACATAATCCTGGTGGATTTGCCGGGCGAGCCGCAAATGGGCGATGAGCTAAAGGCCATTACCGAAATAGTCCGTGACAGAGGGGACTGTGACGTGGTTATGGATTTTTCAGGCGTCGATATTGTAACTTCATCGAGCCTTTCAAAGTTTCTCAAGCTGCGCAAGCTGCTGGCCGACTGCGGCCACAGGCTGGTCTTCTGCAACGTTGCCGCCGCCACAAAAGGCATCTTTACGGTAACAGGCATTGACGGCATATTCGAGTTCGCCGACGACAAGTTCGTCGCTCTGGCAAGTTTGCAGCTTACCAGCTAACCACTTGACAGGATATGTATCTTTGGCATAAAATATGAGCAGATTTGCACCGATGAGCCGGCTACGAATATCGTAGAGGGCGACGATATTCGTAATCTGCTCGCGTGCATTTCGCAGGAAAATCTTAAAATAGATGGACGAAGAAACTCTAAAGCAAATCGAGCAGATAATCGGCTACGAATTTCACAACAGCAATCTGCTGGCCAAAGCATTCACGCATTCCTCCGCTGTCGACAATCGCTTCCTGTGCAACGAAAGGCTCGAATTCCTCGGCGATGCGGTTCTGGGCATAGTTGTTTGCCGGCAGCTTTTCGACAGTTTTCCAGGCTATCTGGAAGGCGACCTGACCAAGATAAAAAGTATGCTCGTCTCCCGCAAGACCTGCGCCAAGCTTGCCAGGCAGATGGGACTGCACAAGTTTCTGAAGATTGGCAAAGGTATGGCCAACAATCACAGCCCGATGTCGATGTCCCTTTCTGCCGGCCTGTTCGAAGCCGTCATAGCGGCTATTTATCTTGACGGCGGATTCGACGCCGCCACTGACTTTCTCCTGAGGGTTTTTGCCCCGCTTATAGAAAAGGCCGACGCCGAACAAACCCAGGGCAATTTCAAATCACTTCTTCAGCAGTATGCACAGCAGCAGCTTAATACCTCGCCGGTTTATGATTTGCTCGATGAGAAGGGCCCCGACCATAACAAGTGTTTCGAGTCGCAGGTGGTCATAAGTGGCCGACACTTCACCAGCGCCTGGGGGACAAACAAGAAAGAGGCTGAGCAAAAAGCCGCTTTCAACGCCCTTGTCGAGCTGGGCATACTCGAAGAGTCCTCCGCTGAGCAATTCGAATAAATACCCTGTTTTGTGAAAGGTGAAGGGTGATTATTCCGTAATCACCCAGGCCACAGCGAACAGGACCGCCGCCGTAACAGCCATAAACGCCGCTATCGAGACAAACAGCAGGACCACCTCTTTGAGAAAATTGCCCGCCGTGATTGTCGGCAGTTTCATCGCCTTGTATGCAATCGCCACCGCCGCCGTCAGCGGCAGAAGCCACATCATCGACTGCGGATTTGTCGGAAGGTTTTCCGGTGCCGTAAACGTCGAGATTATTATGCCCGCTAAAATCAGCATATCAGTCCCCTTCGCCTGCCACCCTGCCGGCGTATGCCAGGTATATCGAATTGATTATACATAAAAGGTTAAGCAGCCCCGCAACGGCGGTGTATATCTGTCCGACTTCACTCGGCCTGCCATAAACCGGATATTCTCCGCCCGCTGAGATGTATCCGATACCGGCCACCAGAGGAGAGGTCATAATCTGGCCTAAGTAGCATATCTTCGCCCCCACGGGGTCGACCACCCCGATTGAGCCGATGTATAACCCGGTGATAAATGTCGAAACAATGACGACAAATATGATTATGGCCCGGCTTTTTTCCTTCAGTAGAAAATACCCTGCGCCGGGGACTATCCAGCTTGCAAGCCCCACAAAGGCCAGGAAAAAAATATTTTTATTTCTGAAGTCCATTTGATTATAGATTCTTTCGGGATGCCGCCGGGGCATTGGCCTCATTGGCTTCCGCCCGTTCCCGACTTCTCTCGACCATTCTGAAATTCATCCGTTTTAGTATGTTTTCAGGGTTGAAATGCACCGCAGCGAGGTTCTGCGACCCGATATAGTTTTCCTTGAAGAACTGCTCGGCCTTGACTCTTTCATATTCCTCCTGGCTGAGCCGTCTTACCGTGATACTCCTGATGGCATAATAACCCATATAAGGCTTAAATTCCATAATCAAAGGCAATGTCTTTGCCGTGTTGCTGTCGGCGGGGACAAGAGAATACAACTGCCCCCTGAACAGACTTTCGGCTTTGTCTATGTTTATTATTTCCTGATAAGCAGGGTCGCCCTCGCTTTGAACGGCCATAGTATCGAGCATTTCTCCGGAGATTCTGCTCAGGTCCGTCAGCTTTTGCAGCCTGAAGGCGTTCGGCTCGGTTTCCGCCGCCTTGTTCCCTCTGCCGTAAAGTTTGCTAAACTCATCGGCAGCATTCTGCCAGCCCTTTTCGGCCGTCAGCCTGACAAGCTCCTCGGCCTTTGTCTTCGCAGTCCCCATTGCCGCAAATTTCTTTAAATCCTCCCTTACCTTCTCTCTTATCGAGAATATCTCTTTTTTGTTTGTGTTCGGGTCCCGCTCAAAATCGACTGTTTTTATGCTGTAGGTCTGATTTAAACTTTCCGGCTCAGCGGATTTCTCCGTCTTGATTATCCGCACAAGCATCATCGTTTTTCCCAGCATATCCCTTACCGGCCCGATGCTTTCATATATGCGCGGCTTCGAAATGTCCGAAGGTCCAAGCTCCGCCGAATTGACTGGGTCGACCGCAAAAACAATCTGCGGCAGGGCGACAGCGCTGTAACCCGGACTTTTAAAATACAGCGTCCCCAGGGTCTTGTCCCTTCGAATGTCGGTTGCGCCAAGCGTCCCCGTCGTCCCCGAATAAACCTTGATTTTGTATTTTTTCGAAAGCTGCTCGGCGGCGGCCGTATAACTGCTCACCGAATTCTTGATTTGCTCGTCGGTCAGCTTTTGTACATCCAGGCCTTCGAGCTTCGCTTCGCTTATTGTTTTTGCCTCCTGAAGGATTTTTTCCGCCATCGTGTTTATCTTCTCGTTCAGCAGGCTGTCCGATATGACCTTCGCAACCTCGACATAGCTCTTTGTCTGCTCTACCGGTTCCGAATTCGGGTCGTTGGCGTCTGATGGCACCGATTCGGTAAACTGCTTTAGATGCTTCTGGTAGTAATCCTCCGCATCCTCCTCGGTAGGCACAGTTATTATCGATGCTATGTCGTCCCGCTTGACCGCCGCATATTCCAGTTGAACCCTGTCGGGCAGCTTATATCCGAAACCGTAAGAATTCGCATCCGCTATTGTACCCGGCAAAACAGCCTTGAATTTGTCGAACTGCTCGGCCAGTGCCTGTTCTGTCGGCTCGCTCTGGCCGGCGGCAAATGCCGCTGCACCGCATTTTACATATTCGGTGCTGATTGCCTCGCCTAACCAGCTCGTATCGTGCATCGACTGCGAGACGGTAACATCCTCATTTGAGGTCATAATCCGGGCGTATTCCAGCACCGCCAGAAGTTTCGAGAACACATCAAGCACCTCATCTTCCGGTACTCCACGCTGGTTCATCAGCGAACTTATCATCTCTGCGTATGTTTCGTCACGGAAAAGACGCGGTATCATTTTCCCCAGCAGGTTGCCTGCATATTCTTTCGATACTCTGACGCCCGCCTGTTCGGCCTCCGTTTTTAACACCAGCCAGTATATATCGCTCCCATAAGGATGTTTGTAAATCTCGTTGATTTGATGGGTGCTGATTTTGTAACGGTTTTCTGCAATGGTTTTTTCAATGTGACTGATAATTTCCGGCGAGGCCCTCTGCTCCGAGAACAGCAGCTCACTTAGCATGATGGCCTTCATATCCGGCAGATTGACCAGCAGCACGCCGGCCCGCAGCGACCGAAGCATCTCCAGCTCGCTGCGTGCGGCATATAGCTCGGCATAAGTTATCTTTTTATCGCCGATATATGCCGCTGCTGAGCCAAGACCGCCGCCTCTCCTTTGGCCAAGCTGACGAAGAAACTGGTCGCCCGTAAAGGCTACCATCAGCAATACCACCACCACAGCCATTATTCTTGCGTTATTTTTGCGAAGCCATTTTATTGGGTTCATACTATCTATACTCCGAATTTGCGTTTCCGTTTAGCCCTGAATTTCGCTAATATATGCTATTCCTCGCTGTTTGCAAGAAAAATACGCCTCTCCCGCAGAGGATAAATATTTGTAAATCAGCCCTCCCGCCGTTAAAATGCCGGTCTCGATGAAGACCGCAAACGCAAATAATCACCGAAAATCGGCACAGGCCTTTGCACAGGCCTGCAACTACCTGCCCGGCGGCGTCGATTCGCCCGTAAGGGCCTTTGGCGGAGTCGACATCGAACCACTCTTTATCGCCTCCGCAAAAGGCTCAAAAATCTACGACATCGACGGCAGCCGGTTCATCGACTACGTCGGCTCCTGGGGGCCGATGATTTTAGGTCACGCCCACCCAGCAGTCATAAAAGCCGTCTCCGCCGCTGCAAAAAAAGGTGCTTCTTTCGGCGCACCGACCCTCGCTGAGACCATTCTGGCAAAAAAAATAACCGCCGCCTTCGATTCAATCGAGAAAATCCGCTTTGTAAGCAGCGGCACAGAAGCAGTGATGACCGCCATTCGGCTCGCCCGCGCCTATACCCGCAAAAACCTGGTAATCAAAATGGCCGGCTGCTATCACGGCCATACCGATTCGCTCCTCGTCGCCGCAGGCTCCGGCCTCGCCGAATCCGGCGTCGCCTCAAGTGCCGGCGTCCCCGACTGCCTCGCCAAACTGACCTGCGTCATCCCGTATAACGACATCGATGCTGCCAACGCCGCCTTCAGGAAATATCAGGGTCAAATCGCCGCTGTCCTCATCGAGCCTGTCGCCGCAAATATGGGCGTAGTTTTGCCTGCCGATGGCTACCTGCAATCGCTGCGGGATTTGTGCAGCACGCACAACGCACTTTTGATATTTGATGAGGTGATAACCGGCTTTCGCCTTACCTTCGGCGGCGCTCAGCATATCTTCAAAATAATACCCGACATCACCTGCCTCGGAAAAATTATCGGCGGAGGCCTACCCCTCGCCGCACTCGGCGGCAGGGCTGACATTATGGATATGCTTGCCCCGACAGGCCCCGTCTACCAGGCCGGAACCCTGAGCGGCAACCCGCTCGCTACCGCCGCCGCCATCACAACTCTCGACATCTTAAAACACAAAAACTGCTATCGAACGCTCGAATCGTCATCAGCCCGCCTCCAAATAGGACTCACCGACGCCGCAAAACACGCCGCCGTCCCACTCACAATCAACCGCATCGGCTCATTGATGAGCTGCTTCTTTACCGATAGACCCGTCCGGAATTTCGCCGATGTGCAGTCGACCGATATAAAGCGGTTCAAAGTGTTTTTCGCAGAAATGCTCCGCCACGGCATCTACCTCGCACCCAGCGCCTATGAAGCAATGTTTATTTCCCTCGCTCATACTAAAGGGGACATCGAAAAGACCGTCACCGCCGCCCAAAAAGCCTTTCGCAGCATCAACAGTGCCGTAATATAGCAAGGTAGGGTGGGGTCATAACCCCACCATTCCAGTCTTTAACCTTTCACGCAGATAAGAGGCACTAATTTCGCCACTTTCAGGGACAGCTTTGCTCCATCAGCCGCTTCGACAACTTCATCCACATCTTTGTATGCCTCGGGCGCCTCTTCTGCCACACCACGAAAAGATGGGCTGCGAATCAGGACGCCTCGCTGTTCCAGGTTCTTCACCACGTCCTTGCCGTGCCATCTTCGTGTCGCCTCGCTGCGGCTCATATTTCGACCGGCCCCGTGACAGGAAGAGCCGAATGACAGGGACATACTCTCTCTTGTTCCCGCCAGTATATACGAGGCCGTCCCCATCGTCCCGCCGATAATAACCGGCTGTCCCGCTGCCCGCAGTTCCGGGACAAGAGTCGGGTCGCCCGGCCCGAGGGAACGCGTAGCCCCTTTGCGGTGAACAAAAAGCCGTCTCTGTTTGCCGTCAACAAGATGAACTTCCTCCTTGCAGATATTGTGCGAAACGTCATAAAGCAGCCTCAACTCTGCTTTTGGCAGGATTGTGGCAAAAGCCTCCCTTAACAGATGTGTCAGAATCTGCCGGTTGGCCAAAGCACAGTTAATCCCCGCCCGCATCGCACCAAGATACTGCCGCCCGGTCTCGGATTTGATAGGTGCACAGGCCAGCTCTCTCTCCGGAAGTTCGATACCGTAGTTCGCAGCCGAGATTACCATTTTTTTAAGAAACTCAGTATTAATCTGATGTCCGAGACCCCGTGAGCCGCAGTGAATACTGACAACAATGTCCCCCACCCTCAAGCCGAACGTCTTTGCTGTATCTTCGTTGTATATTTCGACTACCTGCTGTACCTCCAGGTAATGGTTTCCTGACCCGAGGGTGCCGACCTCGTCCTGCTGCCGTTTCTTCGCCTCGCCCGATACCTGTGCGGGGTCTGCACCGGCAACCTGTCCCCCCTCTTCTATGCGGCGAAGGTCTTCTTTTGTTCCGTAATTCAGCTCTACCGCCCATTTGGCCCCGCCCACAAGCATATCATCCATTTGTTTCATATTCAGATGCAGCGAGCCGGTGCTGCCGAGACCGGCAGGAATTTTGCGCGCAAGCAAATCGGCAATACGGCCCTTTATCGGCAGTATGTCACTCACTTTAAGCCCTGTGGTCACGGTGCGGACTCCGCACGAAATGTCGAACCCCACTCCGCCGCCCGATACCACCCCGCCTTCCTCAGGGTCAAATGCCGCAACGCCTCCTATCGGAAAACCATATCCCCAGTGTGCGTCCGGCATCACATAGCAGGCCTGCACTATCCCCGGCAAAGCGGCCACGTTGACCGCCTGCTCATACACCTTTTCATCCATCGCTTTGACAAGCGATTCGTTGGCATAAATTATCACCGGCACACGCATTTTGCCGCTGGCCGGAATCACCCACTGGTAATCTGATTGCTTATTGAGTCGTTTAAGCTCCATTTTTAACCACCTCTAATCTATAAGATTCTACAAACTATTCCTGCAAAAGTTCTACACATCCACAACGCATTGTGCAACCCAGTCTCCGTCTTTCTCTCGCCCGACCTTTAGGGACGTATATGTCGCTGCCTTGACTTCGACCGTAGGATTATGCTTCGCAATATCTATTTTTTCTCCCCAGGCCGACGCATTCAGGAAACCTTCTTTTATCTTGACATCAAACCTGCCGAATAACATCTTACCCACACTGATTTCGTAAAGCAGCCGATTAAGCCAGTCAACCAGCAGCAGCTCATCATCGGGAGCGTTACAACTAATTTTAACCTCCTCTTTACATTCAACTTTGTCAGGCTCCGTAATCACGGCCGTCAGGGCAACCGCAGCCTGCTCAAACGCCTCCTCTTTGGTCCTGCCTCTGCCGCGTATGCCTATATCCGCCTGGTGCGGAAAATGTTCCCACCCCGGCTGTTTTGTCCTGTCCGCCATTGCCGCTGCCTGCCGAAAAGCGTTATATTAAACAAAACCTTCCCAAAAAAATAATCTTATCTTAAATTTATTGCGATACAGGTGGTTTCTCCGCCTTTTTCCCCGATGGGCCGAAAAACATAAAAGTGATAAGTACCAGCGCCGCACCGGCCAGAAACAGCGCCAGCCGTTTGCCAGGCTCATTGCTCCGAATAACCCACCGCGGCACCTCCGCCGGCGGACGATTCGACTCCTCCGCCAGAACCTCCCTCGCAGCATCTAATTGCTCAGCCGTTACCTTCGGGTAAATAACGTTGGCATCGGTAGACTGCTTTCCGAAGGTAATGCGGGCGATTCGCTCGACAAGATTCGGGTCTTTTTGAAGCTGCCGCAGCAGCGCATCGTAGTCGGCGTTAAGCGATTCAAGCTTCTTAAGGGACGTCTCGGCAGCCTTCAACAATCGCTTGTGCTGGTAATAGTGAAGCAATTCGCCCGATAGTATTGAGCCGCACAGCGCCGCTGCGCCGATGCTGAAGAAAACAACGAAAGCGAATATCCGCAGAAAATTCTGCATTTGCACATTTTAATATCAAAAAAATGCAGCAGGTGCAAGCCCTGAGCCCTACCTGGTTCGGGGCAAATTTCTTCCCTCCATTGAAAGTTCCGCACCTGCCGCCTTTGAAAATTTCTCAGACCCGCCGGCTTTTTAAACCGGATAAACCGGCAGTTCTTTCCTCAGCAGTTCGTATATCGTCTTGTTTTCCTTAATCGCCGGCTCTGCGGTCTTTCTGAATTCGGCTTTCAGCGCCTCGAAGTCCATCGCCTTCAGCGCCGCCGCATCTTTGCCGCCCTTTGCATTGGCAGCGACAAACCTGACCATCGTCTCGGCGGCCATACTCCTGATAAGCTGCCAAAGCTCCTTCCCGTCCCGCGCCGCAATCGCCCTGCCCAGCGCCAGTGACATAGACAAAATCGCATTCATTCCCAGCACGCCTTTCCTCTGCATTATCGCAATCTTATCGTCAGCCGCAGCATTATTATTGATAAGGCCCAGTGCGACCGCCTGCTCATATTCCAGCCTCAGCAGCTCCCTGTCGGTTTCCAGCAGGTTGCCGAGCTCGGCAAGTTTCCTCCCCGTAAACGCCTTCGCCAGAACGGTCTCGATATGCTCGACTGCGTCCATACACCCTTTGCCCTCATAACGCCTCGTCTTTTTCCAAAGTGCCAGCAGCTTGCCGTCGTTCTTGGCCTGAATATCCGAAAATTTCGCATCCTTTTTAAACCTGTAAGTGCCGTCGCCGGCGTCCTTGAACATCTCAGGATATTTCTTGGTCAGTTCTCCCGGCCTGATAATGCTGTCGACATAATGAACGGCTTCATCAATGCCGGCTGATTGTCCCAGAGGTGTTGAACCCTTAAACCGGATGATGCCCGTCCTGCCGAGGAACAATGTCGCCGCCGCCGAAGGTATCCCCGCATTGGTCGCCTCTTCCGTCCCGCTGACCGCCTCGATGGCCAGCATCTTCATCAAAAGGCTGGTAATGTCCGCTCCGCTCATATTTTGTGCCAGGCTTACATCTGTTCTGCCTGTCAATGTCTGAATTAAATCTTTAAGGCTCTTTTCAGTTTCTTCTCTTTCTTTCTGGGTTATCTCTCTCTGCGTGGCCTTTGCCAGCGCTATGATTTCCATTACTCGCCCGTATTTCTGCAATCTTTCTGTGTTTGCGCCGCCGCCCGCCTTCATACCGAGAGTGTTCATTGCCGTTGAAATCTCCGCCTCGAACGGGTCATTCGGCGACTTGGAACGGTGCGAAACCACTAATTCCGCCCCGTATGCCAGCGATGTCAGCATCGCAAGAACCGTCTCCGAAAGCGTCCCTATCTGGTTGGCTTTTATAAGTGTGGCGTTGATTTCCCCGTTCTTGGCGCAGTTTTCGATGTTTGAGTCCTTCGTCGTTACAAGGTCATCACCGATGATGAATACCTTGTCGCCCAATTCCCTCATAATAAGCTGCCAGCCGGCGTGGTCCATCTCGCCGAACCCGTCCTCGATTGAAGGTACAGGTATCCCCTCTTCCATAGCCTGCTTGTAGAGGTCTAATATTTCATCGCGGCTCATATCAACCTTGGTCTTGTCTCTCCAGAATCGATACATACCGACCGAATCCTTCTGGCCGGTCTCCTCGCGGTAGGCGTTTTCGAGTTCCGAGGCCGCAGGGTCCAGCGCAATCGCCACATCCACGCCCGGCACATACTCGCAGTCAAGAATCGCCTGTTTCATCATCCTCCACAACCTCTGCTCAGGCACACGGTCCTGTGGCTCTTTATCAATGTAGGTAGCAATTCCCCCTTCGCTGCCGACACCCATAACCTTTGCCCCCGGCGCCGATTCAATAATCTCCTTCAAGCGATATTGCAGCTTGACCGTCATCTCCTGCGCTTCTTCGTATGTTTTTGCAGAAAGCGGCATAAACATACTTTCCTGCATACTGATATTACTTTCAGGATATTCCTTTTCGGTATGCCGGCCTCCCATAGCACAGTTCCTGAACTGCCAAGGCGCTGTAACCTTTGAGCCGTCCTTCAGGGTAATTTCCTGCATCCTGGTCTTCAGCATCATTTCCTTGACCTGTTTTACCCTGGCCAACCAGCTTTCCTTCGAGATTGCCGCCGTCGCTCTTGCCGCCTGCTCAGCAGCAATCTTTTCTCTCATCTTGTATTCGTTATACTTGCCGTGGTCTGCCAGGAATCTGTCCAGCAGCCCTACGATGCCCGGCGCAAGGAAAAATCTGCCGATATAAATGAGAAGCTCGTGGTGAAAATACAAGCCTGCCCAAAGACAAATAATGGCTGTCGGCAAGGCTATCCTGGCCAGCTTGGCACTCCAGACCGGCCCCGACGCCGCAACCGCCAGATTATATGGAGCATCCGGCGCAAAATTGCCCTCATCTTTCTTCACGCCCTCGAATTTGCCCCACGGTATTGTGAGAAACATCCTCGCATACCATTTCAGCTTGCTGACAAAGTCTTTGTCCTTCATCGCATCCGCTGCCTCCTGCGAGGCCTTGTTCAACGCCGTCAGTTTTGCCGCCGTAAAATAATGACCCATCTCGTGTATCGCTATTCCGATATGCCACGAGAGATAAAGTATTATCACGGAGGTAATGGTCTCTGCGCTGGTGAACATAAACTTCAGCGTCGCCATTTTCCCGTGCACTTCAGGCGGCAGGTTCATCACCGATGATATAAACGCCGCGTGAAAAGAGACTAACTTATGGTTTGCGATGACCCACCCTTTTTCGAGGTAGCCCGCTCTAATCGCTCTTACAACTTCAACGACCTTTTGCCCTTTAGCCATTCTGAATTTCTCCTTATACCGCAGGATTAGCAAATACGAACATTTTTTCTGTCATTCCCGCCCAAGCGGGAGTCCTGTCCCGATTTTATCGGGATTATCTACTGTGTAAATCCGTGTTAATCCGCCTGCCCTGCGTAGCCCGTAGGGCGAAGCGGGGTGTCTAAAAAATAATCAGTTAGTTTTAGCGAATAAACCGAATTCCGCAAAAGCTTACCGATTTTCCCTCTCCGCGTCAAGAACCTGATTAAAGAAACTATGCAGACCAATGCTATACGCACCCCGCACCAATCTTCCCTTATTCCCCAAACACCGATGAATTACCGCATATTCCCTTTACGCTCTCATTAACGCCCAACCAACCTTCTAAAAGATTGGTGCGGGGTTACTTTTTATGTATCCGTCCGATATGTCCTACCTGCCCGAAGGGTCCGACCCATCCGCCTGCTTAAACCTTTTTCAACGCACGTCGTTTGTGCGTTTGTATTTAATTTAATGTTTAGCCCCCAAACCCCTTGCGGTTTGGGGGTTCTTTATTGTTGTGTTTCAATCCCCCTGCCCCGCTTCGCCATAAACCCAATGTGGTTTATGGTAGTCACAGGCCATAAACCCAACGTGGTTTATGGTTAAAGCTTCGCAGATTATGTAAATAAAAACGCTGTATCCTCTCGTCTTTTGGCGATATAATACCGCTTTAAGGCCGGAAGATGCCCTGATGAGATAACATACAATGCCTCCCACGGTGCTGGCTGGAATTGTAATGAAAAACAGGTATAGCGTCCCCGGATTTCTGGGAAATGTCAGATTAACCTAATTTAATATAGGAGAAACAAAAATGAGTGAAGAAGAAAAAAAACATGATGGCTGTTGTTGCTGTAAATGCTGGAAAGTAGTCTTTATTACACTTGCCCTTTTGATAATAGGGGCAATGTTCGGCCATATAATGACTATGAAGCATTGTGGCTGTATGATGGGAAGGCCGTGCTGTGATTGGGCGATGAAAGCCTGCTGGGATAAAGAGGGCGCAGAGCATCATCACTGGTGGACAGATAAGGACAAGATGCACGGACCTGGCTGCATGTGTCCGATGTGTTGTAACAAAGCCGCCGGCCCTGCTGAGCCCAACAAACCCGTCTGTCCGATGATGGGAAAAGAACGACCCAAACCCGCATTACCAGAGAAAAAATAGCAAGAGTATTTATAGCTAATCTAACAGAAACTTAAAGCCGGAATGCGGCCTGCCACAAAGAAGGCGGGTAAACTTTTGAAGAGAATCGTACCTTTGCCCGTCAGCGTTGCCGTCCGGCAAGTATATTAGAGGTATGAAATGAAGGTTTGGGTAACTATAGTACAATTTCCTCCTTGTGATGCCCAAGTATTCGGCGTTCACTACACATGGGAGGGTGCGTGGGCAAAACTAAATATCGAATATTGTAATGTAAATGTATGCAAAGGTGCGGGAGGCAAATGTGAATGTGATTTTGACATAAAATCACCTCATTATCATGGCACAGCAGAGATGCCCCCGCCAGAGAAAAAGTGGGTTCAGGTTGGAGGTCCCGAAGGTCGGGAGATTTATTGGGTCGCTGACCAGTTTGATATAGAATAAAACTGATTATTATAGAACGCTTATTCTTTATAAAGTCGGGTAGAATGGGCTTTTGCCCATCAAGTATTTTTGTCCATACATTTCCTATTTTAATCTCCCTTTTCCCTTTTGCACACCAATTTTTTATCTTTTTACCTTACTTCGTTATTCAAAATTCGACATTCAATATTCGATATTTATGTGCCGCAGGCATCATTCAATTCCCCTGCAACCAGTGACCATTGACTACTTTCGGCCAGCCGCGAATACTTGTCCCGTACCCTCAGTTTTCAATAGTAAATAGTCAATAGAAAATAGTAAATTTTAAAACACCTCTCTGGCCGAAACAAAATCTGTGTAAATCTGTCCCGAAATATCGGGATGCCGAAGCTTAACTTCCTGAAGCCACTCCCTTCGGCATAAAATCTGTGGCTAATTCTGGATTTTATACCTCTGTGTCCTCTTGCTCTCTGTGGCTAAAAAATAAAATTTAAACAGTGTAAATCCGTGTCTATCTGTGGCTAATTTTCAGCTTTATTTGTCTATTTATTCTATATCTCTGTGACCTCTGCCTGCCCTGCGTAGCCGCTTCAGCGAAGAAGGGTGCCCTCTGTGGCTAAAAATTATTTGCGTCCTCTGTGGCAAAATTAGTCGTTGATTAAAATCGACAATCGACTTTCTTTGGTCTTAAGTCTTTGGTCTGAAGTCTGAAGTCTTGCGTCTTGCCCACCCACCGCCACCCTCATTTTTACCCTGAAAACGCATTTTTACACCGAAAAACCATACCACTAAGTGGTATGATTTGCCGTAAGTCCTTATTTTACGTTGTTGCTTGTCTGTCCGCTGTTCGCTCACTTGCCGCGCAATGCGCCCCCGCACAACGTACTACGAATCAATCATAACTAACTGATAATCAATCACTTACGCAGATGCCTTTTTGAAAAAATCCCAAAATTTTCATTTTTTCTATACGCTATCCGCTGCCCGCTATCCGCTAATGAAAACGCACAAAAATTTCGCAAAAACCATACTTTTTTTCGCAAAATCGCATGCATTTTTCGCATTTTTTCCAAATTTTTCGCATTTTTTCTCACTTTTTCACCATTTTTCCCGCCCCTACAATCGTTAAATCTTACCCATCTTACTAAAGCCCCCTCCCTGCGACCCTAAAAAATTTCGTCTAACGTCTTATAATTTCCTTGCCTTTCGCCGGTTTTCCCTTATTAAGTTATCGAAATGGATAAACATATTTCGCAAATAACCACCATTCTCAGCTTATTTTTACTTTCTCCAAACCACATTTACGCCGGCAACATCGACCCCCAAAATTATAAATACGCCTACGGAGAAAATATCGGCTGGCTGAACTTCGAGCCAAACAAAGATCCCGGCGTAACTGTTTACGATAACAGGCTTTCCGGCTTTGTCTGGGCCGAAAATATAGGCTGGATAAATCTCGACCCTGAATATGCAGACCCCAACTGTGGCGTAAAAAATGACGGCACAGGACTGCTTTCCGGCTTTGCCTGGGGCGAAAATGTCGGCTGGATAAATTTCAATCCAAAAGTCCCCGCCGACGCAAATCACTACGGCGTTACCATAGACCACGACGGCAATTTCGCAGGCTGGGCCTGGGGCGAAAACATCGGCTGGATACATCTTCGGCCCGCAAGTCCCGTTGAATACAGAGTTTGGACCTCCTGGATTACCAGTTGCGTAGTTGATTTTGACGATTTGGCCTACTTCTGCGACCTCTGGCTCTCCACAGGGACGCAATTAAAAGCTGACTTTGACAATGATAATAATGTGGATTTTTTTGATTATGATTATTTCTCGAACCAGTGGCGCAAGCCCTGCCCTGTCGGCTGGCCGTTAAAGGATTGACCGCGACAGCCTTGGCGCCGGAACTCCCGGCAAATTAAGGATGCTTTTTGTCGAAAAACACATAAAAAAGTGGGATTTTTTGGAGGAAACTGTTAATGAACCCTAAAAATTTGAATGCGTTGTCTTATTTTGTGCTTGTTTTTTTGTTGGTTATTGCTTTTGCAATCATAAATGGCAGGGCCGGCAGTCTTGAGCCGACAGCGCCGCCCAGCCCGACAATGGTAACGCTCAGCCAGCTCAGTGCCAAGATAGACGCCTTGTCTTCTCCTGTCGAAAAAGTTGTCCGCGGTATAATCTCTCTGCCGACCTCTAATACCAGTGAGCAGGCCGTAGAGGCCGAGCAGACCCTGCCTGTGGTTATTGACCCGAATCGTTGCCTTGCTTTGCTCAGTGACGCCGTTGCTTCCGACCATTCCGGCACTGCTACTAACTGGATGGCCCGCAACGGAACCTGCTTAGTGGCTCTGACCACCGCAAAAATTACTGTGCGGGCAGAAGGCCTTCGAACCACCACCCAGACGGTCAGCTACCAGATAATCCAGTACAAGTAAAAAAACCAGGCTGAACCAGAAAAAACAGGGAGAGTTTTTTGCTTGAAAGCCGGGATGTTTTGTGGTAAAGTTCAACCACTTTTTAACGGAGGAGGTTTTTATGATGATTACAAACAAAAACAGGGGGGCGGCAGAAGCGTAACCAAACAACCTTTTTTTATCATATCACTTTTAAGGAGAAATATTATGAGTAAGTTACTTAGACTACTGGTGTTATGCGCAGCGGTACTCCTGCTGGTCTGTTTCCAGCAGAGTGCTTTTGCGCTGCGGACGGGTGTGGCCAGCCGGCCCGGGCATATATACGCCTGGGGCGACTGCGGTGCATCAGGAGAGTGTGTGCCTCCTGCCGGTGAGGATTTTATCCAAATCGGCGGGGGTAAAACCCTCAGTATGGCGCTTCGGGCCGACGGCTCAATAGAGGTCTTCGGCGCAAACAGGTACGGCGCAGTAGCGGAGAAGCCGACAACTCACGATTTCATCAAAATTGCCTGCGGAATGGACCACTGCGTGGCGATGCGGGAAGACGGCACGCTCATAGCCTGGGGCGGGCACGAAAGCACGCCGAAAGCGGTTGTTCTGGCTGTCCCCGAAGGTAATGATTTTCTCGACCTTGCAGCCGGCGGCGGGATGACCTGTGTTATCAGGAATGACGGCCCTGCGACGGGACAAGGGTCAATTTACATCTGGGGTTCCGGCGGCAGCGAGATGCAGACACCGCCGGAAGGCAATGATTTCGTTAATGTTACCTGCGGCAACAAACACTGCTGTGCGATGCGAGCCGACAGCACAGTTGTTTGCTGGGGCAACAATACGCACGGCCAGTGCAGCCTTGTGCCGACAACGCCGGGCTGGATTGATATTTGTGCGGCAGGCTACAAAACCCTGGGATTAAACCAGGATGGTCACATTTATATCTGGGGCGCCTGGGACGCCAGCAGCGGCGGAGGGTATTTTCCGCCGAATGACCCGCTGAATAATTATATTTTCCTCAACGGCGGCAAATATGTGATTGAGGCACTGCGAGAGGACAACTCAGTAGTAATCAGGTCTTATACTGTGGCCAATCCTGGCGAGCCATCGTCAGACCGAAACGACATTGTTGCGGTCGGGGCAGGTTATTATCACGGCCTGGCAATAATCTCGGAAGACCCCAGACCCGCAAAGAACCCCACACCTGCTGATGGGGCAAGCGGCGTGGATATAAACGTTGACATTGCGTGGACTGCAGGAGAAGGTGCGGTCTCGCACAATGTTTATTTCGGCACGGCAAGCCCGCTTGTATCTCAAGGTGATCAGACAGCGACCAGTTTTGACCTCGGCACGCTTGCAAACGGCACCACATACTACTGGCGAATCGATGAGGTGCAGAGCGACAGCAGTGTTGTAACGGGCAGGGTATGGATGTTCACAACTTTGCGGGCGCCGATACCGCCGAGCCAGGCTTACAATCCGCAGCCGGCCGATACATCGACAAATGTCGACCCGCTTTCTGATTTAAGCTGGTCGGCAGGGGCAAATGCGATTTCGCACGATGTGTATTTCGGCACGACCAATCCGCCTGCGTTCAAAGGAAATCAGACTGCGGCCACTTATGACACAGGTATTATGAGCCAGTCGACGGCGTATTACTGGCAGATAGTCGAGAAAAACGAGTACGGCAGCGCGACCGGGCCGGTCTGGAGCTTTACCACGGGTCAGTTTGTGAACCCGGCAGGTGCCACAGGCTGGTGGCGGCTCGATGAAACCAGCGGCACAACCGCTTCGGACGCCTCCGGCAACGGTTATAACGGAACTTTGGTCGGGCCGGGACTATACTGGACGGGCGACAGTCTGAATTTCGACGCCTCGGTAAGCGGCAGCAACGTCTCGCGGGTCGAGATTCCGACATCGCCGCTTTCGCTCGAAGGCGGAACCGTCTCCTTGTGGGCGAAACTCGCTGAACCGCAGATACGGACCGGCGGCAGAAATAATATGGCCTACTTCTTCGGCTGCGACAGCGGAAGCAGCGAGATAAAACTTTATATGAGCAACAGCAATACCAAGCTCGATGTCAGGGTCGGCAGCACCATTAAAAATGATGTTATAACGTTAAGCACCAACACCTGGTATAACATCGTTCTGACCTGGGACGACGAAGAATATAACGTTTACGTCAACGGCAGTAAAATTGTCAACACAACTTATAGCGGCCTGACAGCACTGCCTGTAAAAGCTTCTATCGGCAATAACGGTGACACCAATACGCAATCGGTTCACGGCCTGATGGATGAAGTGCGAATATGGCAGAGGGTGTTGAGCGATGGTGAAGTGGTGGCGCTTTACGGTGTAGGAAGGGCCTCTGCGCCGTCGCCGGCCTCGAACCCGAACCCATCCAGCGGCGCTACCGGAGTCGACCGCCTTGCAGATTTAAGCTGGACAGCAGGCACAGGAGCGACCTCGCATGATGTATACTTCGGCACAAATTCCGCTTCGCCGGCCTTCCAGGGCAACCGGACCGCTGCAACCTTTGACCCCGGCACTATGAATTCTCTGACCTCGTACTACTGGCGTATAGATGAGAAGAACAATAACGGTACTACTGCCGGCAGCTTGTGGAGCTTTACCACCGGCAGCGCCAATCCGCCCGGCCAGGCGAGCAACCCGATTCCCGCAAATAGCGTAACAGACGTAAACACAACGGCTGATTTAAGCTGGACGGCAGGCAGCGAGGCATCTTCGCACGATGTCTATTTCGGCACCAGTTCCGCTTCACCGGCTTTCCAGGGCAACCAGACCGCAGCGAGCTTCGACACCGGCATTATGGAATTCGGCACAACCTATTACTGGCGAATCGACGAGAAAAATTCCAACGGCACAACCACAGGCCAATTGTGGAGTTTCACCACCGCGCAGGGGCAAAGTGTTCCCGGACTGACCGGCTCGTGGCGGCTGAATGAATCCTCCGGCACAACCGCAGCGGATTCCTCCGGCAACGGACGCAACGGCACGCTTATCGGATTAGGATTAGTCTGGGTGCCGACAGGAGGCGTTTATCTGGGCGCGCTGAACTTCGACGCAACAGTAACCGGCAGCAATACTTCACGCGCTGAAATACCTTCTTCAGGGATTTCTACTACTGCCGGCACAGTGGCGATGTGGGCAAAACTTGCAGAGCCGCAGATTAGAACCGATGGCAGAAACGGCAGCGGATACTTCTTCGGCTGTCGGCAGGGCAGCGATGTGAGCAAAATCCAGTTGTATATGAACCAGAACAACACGTATCTGGACGCTGCGGTCGGCAACGCTACTATAAATAACACCACATTGCTAAGCACCAACACCTGGCACCATATAGCGCTGACCTGGAGTTCGGGCAGCTACGTGGTTTACGTCGACGGCGGCAGCGTAAAGACCGGCACTTACAGCGGCCTGACAACTCTGCCGGCAACGGCCAACATTGGAAATAACGGAAACACCAATACGCAATCGTATGACGGCCTGCTCGACAGCGTGAAAATTTACAACAGGGCGCTTAGCGCAGCAGAAATCAACACGATAATGCAAAGCCAATAAGGCTTTGGTTTGCAGTGAGCGTTTGAATCGAATGGCTGCGGGTCCCGAATTTTTCGGGACCCGCAGCCTTTTTTATTTCCTCACGATATTTTGTGAGGTAAACATCATTTGCAGGCTTTGCCACACTTCGTAAGGGCCTTGGGCCTGCATAATATCGTCCCTGTTCTCTTTTTGCGACATTGCCCTTGCAATGAGGGCCAATATCTGCACCTGCACATCGTCTCCCTCCGGGGTCAGTGTCAGGAAGATAAAATGTGTCGGCTTGCCATCCGGCGAATCCCATTCGATTCCGGCAGGCGACCTGCCGAAAACAATGACCGGCCTTTTTAAAAATGCCAGCCTGGCGTGCGGAACCGCTACACCCTCTTCCATCGCTGTCCCCATAGCGTTTTCGCGATTCATCACCGCTGCGTATAAGGTATCGAAATCGGGCATATCCTCCTGCTCTGCAGCGACCCGGCAAAGCTCCTCAATCGCCTTGTCCCGCTCAGCGTTTCTCAGGTCTCCGATTACGGTGCCGGATGTGAAAAACTCCAAAACGCTCACCTTTTTTCTTTTCCTGATAGCGTAGCTCAACCAGGGGCCGAGCACTACCGATGAGGCCACTGCTCCGAAAACAATACCGACAAAAACCGACTCAGAAATAAGCCCGTGCTCGAATACAAGCAGTCCGACCACGATTTCCGTCATCCCGCCGGGCGTATGAGCTATTGCGATAGGCAGACGATTTGTCCGGGGGACATCCGTAAGTCCCACGCCTAACCAGGCGCCAAGGAACTTGCCCGTAATACTGATAACGGTGATAAACAAGGCGATGAAAATATCGAAGCTTTTGAAAAAATCTATTTTAAGCCCGATACTTGCGAAGAAAACCGGCACAAATACCGCAAATACCATTTGCGAAATGACCTGGCGGGTCCTCTCCGACAGTGCCTTGGCCTCACCTGCCATAACGCCTGCGATGAAAAATCCGAACAAGGCGTGAAGCCCGATTTTCTGCGTGATTGCCCCGCACAAAAGACCCAGAAGATAAATAAACGTCAGCGAGCTGGCCGGCTGTGATATTTGGCCGGCCTTTAACCTCGAAATCACAAAATTTGCAAAACTTCTGCCCACCGTAAGGCAGAGAAAGGTAAACCCGAAGGTCAAGGCTGTAATAGTAAGAGTCCCTGCGATGTCCAGTCTTGCCTCTGTGAAAAAACTCAGGACCAGAGAGAAAATCAGCCAGCCGATTACGTCATTTACGGAAAGAGCTGATACTATGAGAAATCCCAGGTCGGTCTTGGTCAGCCTCAAATCATGCAGCGTTCTGGCGGTTGTGGGCGTAGAACTTATCGCCATTGCGGTAGCCATAAAAAGGGCAAAGGCTGTCCGCTGGCCTGGGTTTAATAAGTAGCGGCCGGGCAAAAAAAGAACACAGGCTGCGAATGAAATCGTAATAGGAACAACGATATCGGTCGCTGCGATTTTCAGCGCATCGCCTCTTTGCCTCCAGGCGCTGGAAAAATTGAACTCAAGCCCTATTTCAAGAAGTAGCAGCAGGACGCCCAGCCAGGCGATGGTTTCGAGCATATTCTGCTGAATCATATCTGCCGGAAATACGATTTGATGAAGTGCGGGGAAAAACCTGCCGAAAATGGTAGGCCCCAGCAGAACGCCCGCCAGAATCTCTGCGGTCAGGGCCGGCTGCTTCCATCTTTTGAGCAGCCCGGTCAATGCCCTGGCCAGGCCGAGCAGTAGAAAAACCTGAATCAGAAAAATGAAAATATTTTCTTCATTTAGACAACGCATAGGCTATTGTCCCTTGCGAGGTAAATATACCGCCTCGGCGCACCGAAATCAAGCTTCCGCCCTGTGCGGAAGACAAATCGCAAAAAAGAATGATAGCTTGAGTAAAACCGCCAGGTTTGGTAAACTGTTGCGGCGGAAAATATTTGAAAAAATGCCTTTTCAGGAATAAAAAATGAACGTGCTATTAATCGGTAATGGCGGGCGGGAACACGCAATCGCCTGGAAACTGGCACAGTCGAAGAAACTCGATAAACTATTCATCGCTCCCGGCAACCCCGGCACTGCAAAATGCGGGGAAAATATCCCCATCGGGACAAATGAAACGGCCAAGCTGGTCGATTTTGCAAAGCAGAACAAGGTAGGGCTTGTAGTTGTCGGCCCGGAAGACCCTCTGGCGGAAGGGGCGGTCGACGCCTTTGAGGCGGCGGGCATAAAGGCGTTCGGCCCATCCAAAGAGGCCGCCCAGCTCGAAGCCGACAAGGCTTTTTCAAAACTAATGCTCCGCTCCAGCGCAATATCCACCGCCGAGGGCAGAATCTTCGACAGGTTCAGCGATGCCAAGGCCTATATCGCAAGCAGGGATGAGCCGGTCGTGGTAAAAGCCGCCGGTCTGGCAAAAGGCAAGGGCGTTTTCGTATGCGATGACCCCGCAGACGGCATTTTGGCCGCTGAAAAGATAATGTGCGATAAAATCTTCGGTGCGGCAGGCGATAAAATTATCGTCGAAGATAAGCTGCTCGGCGAAGAGGCCTCGATACTCTCTTTCGTCGACAGCCGAAATATCTACGTTATGGAATCAGCACAGGACCATAAACCCATCGGCGATGGTGACACCGGCCCCAACACCGGCGGGATGGGCGCATACAGCCCCGCCCCGGTAGTTACCGAACACCTGATGGACCAGATTACGCGGGAAATCCTCGTGCCGATTGTCGACGCTATGAACCGCAACGGCACGCCGTATAAGGGTGTTCTTTACGCAGGCATTATGATTACTGCCGCAGGCCCGCGCGTCCTCGAATTCAACGTCCGCTTCGGCGACCCGGAGACCCAGCCGATATTGATGCGGCTAAAAAGCGACCTTATCGAAGTAATGCTGGCGGTATGTGACGGCACTCTCGACGAAGTCACTCTCCGGTGGGACCCAAGGCCGGCTGTCTGCGTGGTAATGGCATCGGGGGGCTATCCGGACAATTATGAAAAGGGCAAAATAATAACAGGTATAGACGAGGCCGAAAAACTCGGCGACGTTGTTGTGTTCCACGCAGGCACCGCCTCGAAAAACGGCGACCTCGTAACCGCCGGCGGCAGGGTCCTCGGCGTGACCGCCCTGGGAACATCAATCGCAGAGGCAAAGGCAAACGCCTACAAGGGTGTCGAAAAAATAAAATTTGACGGCGCCTACTGCCGCAGCGACATCGCCGACAAGGCTATAAAAAGAAAAAAGTAATGAGTCCCCGCCGACCCAGATATTCGGGAAAATACCCGAAAGAATACGGCCAGAAATATAAGGAGCTTAATCCCGATGCTCATCCCGAAATCCACAGCCGCCTTCGCGCCAAAGGCAAAACCCCCGCCGGCACCCACGTTCCAGTAATGGTCGAGGAAGTAATTGCCTGCCTCAGGCCACAACCCGGCGAAATCGTCGCCGACTGCACTATAGGCTATGGCGGTCACGCACTGGAATTTATCAGGCACATCGGCCCGACAGGAAGACTAATCGGCCTTGATATCGACGGCCAACAACTCGAACGCACCAAAGACCGACTGGCAGGCATTGACACCCCCATTAGTCTTTACCACAAAAATTTTGCCGGCCTGCCCGCCGTTCTGATACAGGAAAATCTCGACGGCTGCGACATAATCTTCGCCGACCTCGGCGTCTCCAGTATGCAGATTGACGACCCCGGTCGCGGTATGAGTTACAAGCATGATTCTCCTCTCGATATGCGGATGGACAGCCGCCTTAAACAGACCGCCGCCGATTTGCTTATGACACTCTCGGAAGAAAAACTCTCGCAGGCACTATGGGAGTTGGCCGATGAACCCGACCACCAGCGCATCGCAAGCTGGATAGTCACTCAGCGAAATTCCGAGCCGATTATGAGAACATCTCAGCTTGTTCGCCTGATTCTGAACGCAAAAGGTCTGTCTCTGAAAACGTGGCGCAAACAGCAAAAGAGCGCCGGCTTCGGCGCACTGCACCCTGCCGCAAGAACCTTTCAGGTGCTGCGAATCCTCGTTAATGATGAACTCGGCTCTTTAAGAGAGCTTCTCAGAATCGCCCCCGCCTGCCTGCGGCCCGGCGGACGCATCGGCATAATCAGCTTTCACAGCGGCGAAGACCGCTTAGTCAAGCAGTCTTTCCGTGACGGCCTTCGTAACGGCGTTTACGCCTCCGCCGCCCAAAACCCGCTTGTCCCGAAAACAAAGGAGGTAATATCGAACCCCCGCAGCGCCTCCGCCAAATTCCGCTGGGCCCAAAAACCGGCATAAATCCTCCGCCGGCCTAAAAAATCCGTAAAAAACTGGAAATCAATGGAACAGACCGGCGGTTTTGCGCATCTTTATAAATGAAAACAGGGCAGATTCAAAAAACGCCATAATTCCTTGTTTTTTATATCGGACCGGCTTTTTTAAGCGAATTTGGCACAAAAAGCGATTTTTTGCAAAAATTTTTAAAAAAAAGTGTAACGAAACGGGTATCTGGATACACATAATAGTAGCATTGGATGGACAACGGCAGAGGTTATATAGAATTAGTCAGGCGGGCCAAGCTTGGCGACAGGGAAAGCATCGGTAATCTGGCGGAGCTGGCCCGGCCAAGGCTGTATGCATACGTATTCCGCATTACGCTGCGGGATGATGCAGCACAGGATATTGTGCAGGAGAGCATACTCGAAATGGTCAGGTTATTGGACAAATTAGACAATGCCGACAGGTTCTGGCCGTGGCTGCGAAGCATCGCTTTTGGCAAAATATGCCGCCATTTCAAAGAAAACCAGCGCCAGCAGGCGGCCTTGTCGGCAAAACTGCAAAATGGCGGCCCGCCCAAAGAAGGCCCCGAAAAAATCAGTGCCGGCCTGGCGAAACTGCTCAGCGATGAATTAAAGCAGATTATTCTCAAAACAATGCAGGAATTGAAGCCGAATTACCGCTCAGTGCTGGTTATGCGGTGCTATGAGCAGATGGAATATCCTCAAATTGCCGAGCTGATGAGCTGCTCCGAGTTCAGCGTGCGGGTATTGTTCCACAGGGCGAAAAGGTCGCTCCAGAGAAAGCTTTCGCGCAGGGGTTTCGGCAAGGGATTTTTGCTGCCGGCCCTGGTTTTGTTCGGAAAGATAACCGCCCCCACCGAAGCAGCGGCGGCACAGGTGGCGATTACCTCGGCCACCCTTAAGGTCGGCGTCGCAGCCGGCGTGGCCGCAGTGGCAGGCAGTAAGCCGGCAGTGATAACACTAAAGGCAATCGCCGTTTCGCTTGTGGTTGCAGGCGGAGCGGTCGTCAGCACTAAAATACCAGCCGCCTGGGACAATTACGCCGCCCCTTGGGCAGATAAGATTACATCCGCAATCAGGGAAAAGCCGGCAGTCCCGGCCTCGGCATTGTCTGAAAAATGCTGGTATTATTACCCGCAGGGTGCCGCTGGCCCGGTGATAATGCGCATCGAAAGGCACAATCCGCAGGGCGGATATTTCTGGTGGCTGCAAAACGAGCAGGCCAACTACTGCTTCGACAGTAACACCGGCGCTATTTACATCAAAAACAGCCGTATGTGGGACAAAGACCTCTCGGTATGCCGCCTGCCGACCGACAAATCAGGAATTAGTGAATTTTTGTCGGCACTCGAGGGAAAGCCAAAAACCGCGGAATATATCGCCGGCGACGAGGATGGCCTGCTGGTGGCGGTCGAGAGAGGCGGAAGCCAGACCCCGCCGCATTTACAGGTAATACATAATTATAATCTGCTGGACGAGGAATTTTTCCGGTACAATTGGCCGGCACGGGGCGGTGTGATTGACACCCGCGACCCGATACACAAACAAGGCTGGGCATATCTCGAAATTACAGGCCAAATAAACGGCGAAAGCATTTCGGGAACAGGCCGAATTCCACTTGTGTATGCCGCCTGTGAGCAATATTACCCTTGGCTGCGATTGCAGATTGCCGACAGACTGGAAGTCACCGATTGTCTCGGCGGCGCTACCATTTGCGATGCCGCCGGCAAGGTGCTTGGAAACTACCCCGCAGGGACTTTCTTCGAGGGATTAGCCAGGCAGTGGATGGGTCTGCACACAGTCGACACGATACGCCGCGATGCCGCCGAAAAGCGCCTGCGGTTCGAGACAAAGCATTTGCCCGGCTCTGCCAAGGCTCGGGTCGCCGTTTATAAGGGAAATATTCAGCTTGTGTATACTGTCGACCTCGAGGCGGATGTTATTGATAAGATAGAATTCTTAAAAGCAAACGGCCAGGAATGGCTCAAAACCGGGGAGCTGGCGTTTTCTTATCCTGAAAAAATGGGCCAGTCGGACGTTAAATTTGCTGAGCCGAGGGAGAAAAGTTACGCAGCAGTGCGAATGGAAAAAATGGAGGAATTGTGGCTGATACGTTTGGCCGAAAACAAATTGCCGTAAAAACCGTCATTCTGAACGGAGTGCAGCGCAGTGAAGAATCTCTCCTTAAAGCATCGGCTGCTATATGCATTTAGTCTGCTTGAAGTCATCGTAACAGTATCTATCATTGCGGTTTTGATAGCGATTATCACGCCGGCATTGACTAAGGCCAGGCGCAACGCCCGCGGCGTGCTGACAATGAATAATCAGCGACGGATTGTGGTTCTGCTGAATAATTTTGCATCCGACAACAACGGCAGATACCCCGAATCGGTGGCCACCATAGGACTGCTGGATGGACATTGGAACTGGCAGGAGCCGACAATGCTGACCGCCTGCCGCAGTCGAAGCCCGCAGTTTCACCGCTCGATGAGTGCATACCTGCACGGCTACGTCGAGGACGCCAACGTAATGTTTTGTCCGAATGCACCGAACAGATACAAATATATCAGCCGGTTGTGGTCTGCCGGCGACAACTGGGACAATCCCGAAACGCCTGCGACCGATGACCCTGCCTTCGGGACTTACTGCTTTTACTGGAACTACACAGGCTTCCTCGGCGAAGAAAAAGGCGTCTTTAACGGCCCGCAAAGTGCGTCAGGCAACCCTCGCCACAGCAAAATGCTCGTAAGCGATTATTTCGGGTTTGACCATTGGCGAAGCCCCGGCGCCTTCAGCAGTTGTGAAGGTTTTCCGTCAGCCGCCGTTACGCACGGCACAGCCGTTTCTTCCGATTACTGGTTCTGCCCCCGTGCCGACCCCGATGCCGGCCCAGGCACTATCGACGTCAAACTTCACGCCGGCTATACCGATGGCCACGTCGACAGCTATACCGCTTCGCAGGTTATACCGATGCGGGTTTCGATTACTCCTGACGGAACCGCCGGCTATCCTGAGGGTCTCGGGCCGGGCATATTTTATCTGCCGGAAACGGCTTTACCTTAAAATTAGGCTGAAAAGCCAGATGTTTTACGCCTGTTAAAAAAAAATCCTGAAATTATGAAAAAAAGCGTAATAAAATTACCCCTTTAACGCTTTTTATAACAAGACTTTAAAGAGAAGCGGGATTATTCATGTTTTTCCCTTTCAAGCCGTGGGCTTTTGAAATACGAGGCTCACGGCTTTTTTGTTAAAATGGGTAAAATTTAACGGTTGTAGGGGCGGGAAAATTGGGTTCGTTTGGGTTCGTTTTGAATAACAGTTCATAGTTCATTGTTCATTGTAATTCGTTATTTTTACTAAGGTTACGACCATTTTGGGCATTTCGGAAATTGGGTTCGTTTCGCATAATTTGTTATTTTTGATTGAACGAATAGCCACAGAGTAAATGTGTATTGTTAGCCACAGAGAGCACAAAGAACACAGAGAATATTTTTTTAGACACTGATTTACACGGGTTAACACTGTTTTTGCTCGGCTTGGTGTGATCGACAAACCCTGCTTTTTAAGCAAGCTTAATCGCAGGATTTGTCTTCGCCCACCCCGCTTCGCTTGCAAAGCTACGCAGGGCAGGCCGGGCGGCCAAAGACAGGCCGCCCATTTTTTAAGCCGAGCAAAAAACACAGATTTCCGCCAAACGAATAGGCGGACAAGTTTTTGTTTTTATTAAATTTTGTTTCATACAACATTGGGACGTAGAATCTTCCCATAATTGGGCGGGGATGCGTGTTTGAGGTGACCCTACTTCGCCCTGCGGGCTACGAAGGGCAGGCAAAAAAGAGGTAAGTTGTTATCAGGTAAAGAGTAAGGGGATTTGAAAAAAATTTTGCGAGTTTGGGATTTTTTTATTACCCCCCTGCGGTTTTGATTGAAAGTTTAGCATGTGGCCAGTAACTCGTGACTTGTGACTCGTGGCTTGTGACTCGTGGCTTGTGACCCGTGGCTTGTGACTTCCACCTTCGCCTCCTCCTTCGCTAAAGCTTCCACCTACGCCAAGCTACGGTGGACAAGACGGCGGGGCTAGGCCACCGACCAAGGCCCGCCAATACGTCATTTGAGGCGGCGCTGGTCGTGGGGGATGGTAACGGTTGCGCTGCTCCGAGCGGAGTTGCCGGAA
>Ga0315282_10002306_pt1 | contig 35324 bp, 43 predicted proteins | sample YL17G07_20_MG_FD_203693 | JGI IMG/M metagenome (GOLD analysis project Ga0315282, IMG submission 203693) | Sediment microbial communities from Yellowstone Lake, YNP, Wyoming, USA - YL17G07_20 | ecosystem: Environmental > Aquatic > Freshwater > Lake > Sediment | place: USA: Wyoming | collected...
GTCATCCAGCTCGCCGCCGAGGCCGGGGAATTTGACAGGGAGGAGGGAATGAACAAATGCAAATAATCGCGCTTGAACTTGATTCAAAGCTCGGAGAGGTGCTCAGCAAGCTCTGCGCATCCTCCAATAAGACGATGGAAGACGTGATCTGGGAGTTGGTCCATGCTGGACTTGAGGCAGGGCGTCGGGAACGTCCGGCGCATGTTAGGAAGGAAAAAAAATAACAGGAGGGATTGTGGAGAATATAGAGAAACTGGCAGCAGCATTAGTCAAGGCGCAAAGCGAAATGGGGATCGCGAAGAAGGATTCGGAGAACTCCTTCTTCGACTCCACTTATGCTAATCTCGGTTCCGTTTGGAAGGCTTGCCATAAGGCATTGACTGGGAATGGGATATGCGTTATCCAGTCCCCCAGCTTCAAGGATGGTCATTTCGTTCTGACCACGACGCTTCTGCATTCGTCCGGGCAATCCATAAGTGGAGACTATCTCATCAAACCCGTCAAAGACGATCCGCAGGCGTTTGGGTCGGCCTTTACTTACGCCCGGAGATATTCTTTGGCCGCAATGGTGGGAGTGATGAGCGAGGACGACGACGGCAACGCCGCTTCTGCGCCAAAGCCAGAAGCAAAACCAGCCTCGGTGCCAAAGCCAGAAGCAAAACCAGCCTCGGTCGCGTCGCCTGTCGGAAATCTTACCGCCACATTTCTTCCGGCAGAAGTATCACAAAGACCCTGGTCAAAAAACGGAAAAGAAGGAGTAGCTTATGGTGTCAAATCTCCATCTGGGGATTGGTATTCCACCTTGGATGAAAAGATATTTGAGCGGATTGAATGCGCAAAGGCAAACGAAATGGAAATCACCATTACGTACAAAGTAAACGGGAGGTACAAAAATATCGTGAGTATCAAGGACATAGAGGTGCCATTTGATTATCACGAATAGAAATAATTTACCAGCTCCATTAGTCAATGCGCTTTCCCACGATTCGTATAAGCGCGTGGGAAACATCAGCGTTACCGCGCTTCTGAAGGCTCCTCGGATTAGAGCGCTGGAAATCCGGCACGACACGGAAATAACGGAAGACATATCAGAACGCATCTATCGCGCCCTGGGTTCCTCTCTGCACAATCTTATGGAGAGCAATGCAAGCCCGAACAGCCTGACGGAGGAAAGGCTAGTGGTGGATGTTCTCGGATGGAAACTCAGCGGGAAGCCGGACCTCCTTGACAATGAAGGCGTGTTGTGGGATTTCAAGTTGACTTCCGTCTGGGCGTACATCCTTGGAGGTCGGACGGAATGGGGCCAGCAGTTGCAGATATATGGATGGCTATATTACAAGCATGGCTTCGATGTTAAGATGATGAAAAATCTCCTTGTGTTTCGGGATTATTCGCAAGTCGAAAAATCAAGGATGAAAGATTATCCAGACGCAGAGGCTGAGGTCCTAGAGTACGATCCGATGAAGGCTCTTGAAGTCCAAGGATTGGTCGAGGAGAGGATTAGATTGCATCAAGCCGCCGAGAAGTTGCCAGATGACAAGCTCCCGCCATGCACGGCAGCAGACAAATGGGAAAAACCAACAACCTGGGCGATAATGAAACCGGGAAGGAAATCAGCTGTCAGGGTTCTGGAGAGCGAATCATTGGCCCAAGAGTATCTAAAGGATGCTCAAGGTCCATTCGAGATAGCAAGAAGGCCAGGTCAATGCATCCGCTGCCTGCGATATTGCAAGGTGGCGAAATGGTGCGACTTTGGGAGATCAGTTTTGGAGGCCAAGCAAGATGACTGACGAATGGGGAGATGACTCCTGGATCCTTAAGGCCCTGCCTGAGATCCAAGCCGTGCAAAAAATCATGGAAGATCGCTTGTCCAACAATCCGGCCAAGCTATACAACCAGCTCTGCACGGTCGAGGCATGGCATGGGAGGATGACCGCCTTGCTTGCCGACGCGAATGCCCGGCTTGACGAATCGGAATATCAAGCCTTGATTACCCTGCCCGAAGGCGTCAAGGGTTCTGCCAGGGATATCACCGTGGCGAATATCGTCAAGAAAGAAAGACGACTGCGGGATATTTTGGACGGACTTTGCACAAGCATAAAGAACAGGTTGATACTTGGAGAATCATTGCGCCGTCAGTCTAACGCTGAGCGTGGAAGTTTTATTCCTCGGGGCGAATAACATGAAATTTTGCGTTCCGATCAAGGCCCTCAGCGCAAACAAGGCTTGGCAAGGCCGGAGATTTTCTACGCCGGAAAAGAAACAGTATGAAAGAACCCTTGCGCTACTCTTGCCAAGAACAAAAGTTCCCGGTCCATACTACCGTGTGGTCTACAATTTTTATCTGTCGAATTTTGCATTGACCGATTGGGATAATTTGATAAAACCGTTTCAAGATTCCTTAGTCAAACAAGGCATTATCTCGGATGACCGCTTCATCTTAGAGGCAACAGTCAGGAAATCTGAGGCAGAAGAGGATCGTATAGAAGTTGAAATATATTCCAGGGAGATTGCGGAATGAAATTCGCCGAGCGTCTTAACAAGAAACAGGTGGCCCCTGACTCCGAGATATTTATCTTCGTTGTCGTTTGCTTTGCGGCGGTGTATATGGCCGTCCAGCTGATGAGGTGGGGGTGGGGGATGAAAATCACATTAAAAGACTCGGAAAATAAAGGAGCTTATGCCGACTATCTTCCGAGCCATGCGCGAGGCATGTAAAAAATGAACAAATCACAGGCCGTGCAATCGCTCCTAGAACCTCCTTGCTATTGTTTCGAGGGAGGTTGCGGATTGTGTCTGGACAAGACATGCCCGGATAGCCCGGCGTATGTCGCGCCGATCGAGGGGGCAGAGTATGACTGAGTTGACGAATCTTTCCTTATTCTCCGGCGCGGGCGGCCTCGATCTTGGGGCCAAAATGGTCGGGGGATTTAGGACCGTGGCCTACGTTGAGTATGACCGTTACGCGCAGGGAGTTTCAATGTCTCGTATGCGCGATGGAGGGTTGGACGATGCCCCTATCTTCGAGGATGTGCGAACTTTCGACGGAAGAAGCCTTGAGGGATATGACTAAGCACAAAAAAGAAAATATCATATTAAAATGTGTGCTTTAATCATTAAGAAAATAGGAGAGTGGGACAAATGAAAAATATCGGAGATACGGTTTGGGTCGCCAGAATAAAATTAAAAGACTATCGAATAATTTGTCCCGATTGTCTCGGCACAAAAGCCGTAACGCTTATCCTTGAGAATGGTGAGAGGCATATCCTTGAATGTAAAATTTGCTGCCCTGGTGGCTATGACGGACCAAGGGGGTATATCATTAAAACGCAATACACCCCCGATGTTCAGTTGCAGGAAATTGTTGGCATAGAAATCACCTCGGAGAAAACTATTTACAGATTTCATGATTGGTCGACAGATAAAGTGTTTGAATCAAGAGACGAGGCGATCGTTGAAGCAAATAGATTGCGGGAGGAATTAGAGACGGACGCAATGCAGCGATTCATATTTGAAAAGGAAAATGCAAAGAGGACCTGGGCCTGGAACTATTCGTACTACAAACAACAAATTAGAGATGCCAAACAGACTTTGGCATATGCTGAGGCCAGGCTGAATGTCTGCAAGCAGAAGGCGAAAGAACCGGGGGAGGAAATAACACCATGACCAAACCAGGCCCGAAGTCATTAAACAAAACCAAGACGAAAAAGGATTTGGAGTTCGCGAATAAACTATTGGAAGAACAGGCAGATATGATAAACAAAGGACTCGACGCGGCGGTCGAAGATAAGTCAGCTTGCCATGCCTTGGGATACGAGCAGGGTGGGAGATTGATGCAAGAACGTGCCGAGAAAGCCGAATCCCTCTGCGCCAAGCAGGCCAAGACGATAGAGAAGATGAGGGAATTGTTGGAGGACAAGCAAATAGATTCCTTAACCAAACAAAGTGAAACGGTGTTCCCTTCTGATGGACTATTTCCCCAAGTCCTGTCCACTGGAAACCTACAAGGAGAAAAAATGAAACCATTCCATGGAATAGGCAATGAATTACGGCGTTTGCGTCTGGAAAGAAAATTAACTTTGCGATGGATAGCACAGACGGCAGGAGTAGGTGCCGCATATGTTTGCGATGTGGAGTTGGGAAAAAGGTCCATATCGGAACATATGCTTAAACGCTTTTGTGGAGCATTAGGAGTTGATGTTGGTTGGAATGAAAACGTCCGATGCCCTTCTTGCTTGGGCCGTGGTTGGATTCGTATTCCATGGCCGATTGAGCGCACCGCCGCGAAGGAGAAATCGAAATGACCAAGGAAGAAGCCGAGAGGGTAGACCACTCTGCGAGAAAAGTATTGCAGGAATCTCAAGTTCAGATTGACGACGACGGACGGATGATTGGTGTTTCGCGCCAGGCATTAGCTGAGACACTTGGAGCATATGACACGATGGTATCCTTAATCTCCCGCCAGGAGAGGGAACTTGCCCTATGCCAGGGCTTCCTGCGCGAGGAGATAGAGGTGGGCAACAAAGACAGGGCAGAGATTGCGTGCTTAAAAGACATGCTCGAAAAGAGAGGAGGAAGCGGCGAATCTGGCCACTGACTATGACGGGCCTGGGACATATCCAGACATGGATGGAAGGCTTCAAATAAAAGTCAAGACTACCCCCGGACGGCTTGATCTGGATTCGAGGCTACGATTACTGTCGGCTGAATCTTGTCCAACATTTCGGCCTCAGAAGCCACAAGTTTATCAATGAGCGCAGATAGTCGATCCTGTTGTCCCTTAAAGAATGGCACCTTGGCACATAAAAAGTCCACGACCATCTTCTTGCGCTCCGGACCAAGGCCATCGGCAGGGAAACGGGCCTGCGCGAATCTGACGAGGGCCATTACCAAGTCCCTCTCGAACTGATCCAGCGCGGCATCTCCTGTCTTGACGCCCAGGAGGTCCTTAACCTTGCCAAGTTGCCATGCCATGAGCATGGGGATCAGCTTCCCAGCGATATAACTACATATCCACGGCAGTGCGAGCGTTGCAAATCCGGCGATGATATAGTTTCTCATATGCCCTCCTTGAGTTTATACTGCATCCCATACAGCCGATAGGCCGCCGTCTGCATAGAGCCTCTTGGCAAAAGCCAATGCTGGCAATGTCCCGCCTGCGAGGCGGCCCAGCATTTGGAAATGCGGAAGGTCTTGAAACTTCCACCGCCCGCCCCATTCAAGGTCCAGGCTCTCGCCCAATTTCCCTAGTTTTTCCCACGGCAGTGAATCATCCCAAGACCAGTTGCCATGGGGCCGAAATACTATATCAGCCGCAAGTCCGTAATTGTGGAAACTGTCTCCCCCTTTGGCCTTGGTTACTATCCGACCCATCGACAGAGCAGGGTAACCGTCAGGATTTCGTACCGTCCGGCCCAGAGCATAAAGTCTGTCCTGTTCCTCCCATGTCCGCAGGCCCATAAAAATATCGTATGGCGGCAATCCACTTGTGGATTGCCCGGCAAGGACAGAGCGGACCTTGGCCGCGAAAGGTGGAAATAGGGCGTCTAGTTTATCCATGTTTCCCCTCCTGGCACGTTAGGCACTTCTCGACAAGCGGCTTTATCGCGGCGTTGAAACTCTCAACGGCCCGGTCCACGCGAGACATTAGTTGACTTCCAAGCTCGCGCATATCGGCCTTAATCTCCAATCGCAGGGCGGCATTGTCCTGACGGATATTTTGTTCCCATGCCTGATGATCCGAGCGGGTCCATAGCTGAGAGCGTTCGACGGCAAGCGCGTCCAGCTTGGCCCAAGCAGCCGCTAAACTGCGCTTTGCCTCATCAAGCTCTTTTTGTTGCGCCGCGTCCTTGGCTTTGAGAGCCCAGACAACTAAGCCGACTAATGCGCTAAGACCGCCTCCGCCAGCTACAACATGTCCGGGCTGGATGTCCATTTTATTTCCTCATTTCCCCAAAGTTACTGCTACGGATAACATGATCCGCGAGTTTTGTTTTAAGAAATCTCCTACCTTGGCGTCTTTATATTCCTTCCATTCCACAGGTAGGGTAAGAGCAGGGCCGATAAAGATATTTGGGAATTGACTCCGGCGGACGTGTGTCCTGGCCCATGCAAAATCCCAAAGTCTTGCGGAGAGCGCGACGAAGTTTAAGTCCCCGGCGAGGAAAGCAGAATAGTCCTTGCTTCCGGCTTCGTACTTGCCGCCCGCCCCGAGTTCGACAGTATCTCTGTAATGGTCAATTATTTCCTTGCCCGCCGCGTCCTTGTCATAGGCAGCGTGAAAAGTCCAGACAGGAAGGAAGGCAGAATAGGCCGGTGCGGTATACGGCCCGATGAGTACCGCCGGACGCATTTCCTTTGCCTTGTTAGCGAGAAGTTGGCTGAAGGATTGGTCAATAGATGGCGCAGGCAGGTCAATGCTTTGCGCCGACGCAACAGTCGCCACGAACATCAACAAGGCAAGTATCTTTGTCATGCGGTCTCCTTTATTTTGTCCATGAGGTTGATATCTCAGGAAACCAAGCCATTAGGTCAGACTTCGGCTTCAGGTTCTCGTCGAAACAAACGGTCAAGTCCTGTTTCAGTCCCCGGTAGTATTTGAAGTAGCGGCCCCAAAGCGGGACGCAGTACTGCTCGAAGCACTCCACCCACGCGCCGTTGATGAAGGCCGCGAAGGTCGAACGGCCTGACCCCTCCACCGCCGTATCGCACAGGGCATGGGGAAGGTTCTGCGTCTTCACACCGTCCCATATATCGCGGTTCTCAATCTGCGTTCCCGGCGAGGTCGGGTATGAGGTATCCCACAGCATCCAGGTCGGATTGTTCTTCCCGCTGGTCAGCTTGAACGGGAGAGGGACGCAGTAGGCGCAATCCATCCTGCGGATTTGTTGGAAGGGTTGGAGGGCTTTGAGGAAGGAGTTGGAGGTCATAATGCCCCAATCGTTATGAAACGGCCTCCCCTGCGGATTGGCGAACTGGTAGGCCCACGGCATGAGCGCGTCATCCGTGACGGCATAAGGACGAAGCGCGTCATAGAGCTTCGGATCAAACGCCCGCAGGACTGGTTGCCAGTTCACCACGCGAACCCCTCAACCGCCGCGACATCCTCAAGGGCGTTGACCGCCGCCTCTGCCGTATCTGAGGCTGTCCTGACCGCGCTGATAGCGTCCTTAATGGCCTGTGTCTTTTCTGCGTCGTATAGTCCCAGTGCGGCATTGATCTGTTTCCAAAGCGGTATGCTATCCTCAATCCTGTGTTTGGCTTGGAATTTGATTTTTAATATCGCTTCGTTTTTGGCTTCTATTAAGTCCATGTATATCTCCTAATAGTATTCATCAACAATAATGATACCCGAACCGCCAGCCCCCCCATCGAATGTCGCACCATCCCCGCCAGCTCCTCCGGTACCAACAACGTAAGCAAAAACTTGATTATTCGTCGGATTATTGATCGTTAATTCTGCATACTCTCCGCCACCACCACCTCCGCACACTGCCCCAGTGCCACCGGTCCCTATAGCACCGCCTCCACCGCCGCCAGTATTTGCTATCCCGGCGTTACCATTGGCCGCTGCACCGCCTGCAACTGGGAGTGCTCCAGGTCCTAGTAAGGAGGGTCCCCCACCGCCCTGCGTGATTCTGGAATTATATGCCGTCTCTGCTCCACCTTGTCCAGGGAATCCGGGAATACGCAAATTCGCTGTTCCCGACCCACCAGTCCCGCCAGCTCCTGCGGGCAAAGAATCCGCGCCACCCGCACCACTACCCCCGCCATGAACTTCTATCGAATTAAATGATGATGGATTTCCAGCTCCCCCGGCCACACAAGTATAATTCGCTGTAAGACCATTGCCCCCACCGCCACCTCCGACCATACGTATTTTTAATTGCCTAATTCCAGTCGGAGTCGTGTAATTTCCACTGCCGGAAGTAAATATCTGCTGAGTCGGCAATGTTGTACCTGTGATTGAATAAGCAGTAATGGTTCCCTTCACGTCAAGTGCTGTCCCAGGACTCGTCGTCCCAATCCCCACTTTCCCCGCCGAGTTCCATATCCCAGATGGGGGAAACATAGAGCCTGTGAAGGTGGTCCCAGCAACGCTGCTAAAAGTATTCCCCCCGCTAAAGACTTGGGTCGAGGCAAGGACAGCTCCTCCCTCTGTGCTCGGCAGGTTTGTCAGGTTGGACCCATCAACTGCCGGGAGCTTGGAATCTGCATCCAGTTTTACGAGTTGGCTTGCGCCATTAAATGAGTTTCCTTGAAGCGTAACAGATGAAGATATGGCAGAGAACGTCAACCCGTTTTTATGCAGGCTCGTTTCGTCGGCAACGTCTGTAGCGGTTGAATGAATGACTCCCGTAATTGCCGTGCCGTCAAGGGCGGGATAGGCTCCTCCCGCAGTCGTTTGAATAAGCTGAGACGCGCCGTTCATTCCCGGTGAGACATTGGCCGTGCTGATAGTTACATTTTCCGGCAAAGATCCGGCCTGGATGCCAGAAGCCGGGACTGTCGAAGCCGAGGCCGCATTCCCTGTGATGTTTATTCCCGCCGTCCCCGCGCTGATATTGGCCGGGGTCAGATTGGTGAGAGAGGCTCCGCTAATGGCTCCAAGCGAGGCCACAGTAGGGCCAGGATATGTCCCAGTCAAGCCGCCGCTCGCCGCTCCTGTCGGTGGAGCCCCCCCCGCCGTTGTTGCATAGGTTGAGCTTGAAACATATCCCGACACGATGGATCCCAAGATCGAGGTCAGCCAGGCCGGCTGAGAATATGAGCCATTGGAATAGAGGCCATTTGTAACGCTGGCCGCGTTCCCTGTTACATCCGACGGCTGAGCGCAAGTCAGATTATTCATCCCGAGAATTTGTGGGAAATAAACGCCTGTACAGGTCCCGGTGCTAGTCTTGATAAGGCTAAGAGTTCCAGTGCTATTGCCGATAAGGTTTTCTCTGTCTGTAGCCCTTAAAATTTCAGATGTTAACGCAGACCCCGTACTATTTAAGGCTGAATAGATTGTTTCCATCGAGAGACTAAGTGTTGTTGTGGAGATATCATTTTTTGTCATGTAAGAAGCAAGTCCGGAAATCGAACTGCTTGTTAATCCAGTGATTCCGGCCCCGTCCCCAAATAATGCCGATGCATTTATGCTGCTTCCAGTTGTGATATAGCTATTTGGTCCGGTCATGTAAATGCTCGTGCCGGATATGAGGAGCGGGGCTGTGAAAGTGGTGGAGCTTTTGAATGTGTTGGCATCTACTTGGCTGGCCGTATTCGTCGAAATCTTGAAGAAATTCGCGTTGACCTTCTGGCCCCAGGTATAGCTCCCAATCGTCGGGACGGTCAATCCTCCAAGCCGGGAGGTCGTGTCATCAGCCCGCGCCATAGGCGCGAGCAATAGGCTCAGAAGCGCGGCGGTTAAGATTCTCATATTGGCTCCATATTGTATCATACCTTTGGAATTTTCATAAGCGTTAGATTCATGCTCGCTGAAGCATCCGACTCGGAAATCTCGACAGTCCTCGAATATCCGACTACATAATAATCCGTTGCAATCCCGTTTATTTCATTGACCACATTGACCCGATCGCCTGGTTGTAAATTCACGCGCGGGGGGAAAATCTCGAAGCTGGGGATGTAGGATACCGGGTCCTTCTGGTTTGATATTATCTTCGCCGCAATGAAATCTGTTACACTTGAATCCCTGAAATAATTATTATTCACATCAGCGTGGCGTTTCCTGTGCCTCGCTATGCTCGCAGCGTCAGATGCAAGCGATTGATATGGAGTCTGCAAATTTGAAAAAGACTTTCCGATCAGCCTAAGGTCCGTAATGGTGCCAATGCTTGTAACAGTAAGCGTTAGAATTGGCTTGGTCGGATGGATATAGGTTATCGCCGCTGACCCCGTTGCAGACCCCCAGGTGATAGCGATGCAAGAACCTCCGGCCATGTGTGAGGTGTCCATCCCTCCCGATACGACGCAGTTATATGTTACGGTCCCGGCTGAGACGATAAGAGGATTAGCCACGGAAACCTTATCCGGCGGTGTCCCTGTTATCGCTTGCCATTGGTCGTCTGTATTGGCCCCTGTCAGAACTAAAGGGGCCGCTGTTACGGCCACGTCGTTGATAATCGCAGAATCCCCGGCCAGATTATCGGCTATCTGCTCCTGCAAATCGCAAATTCCGTTTTGGTCTGTGAGGTAGAAATCTATTGACGGGGACCACTTTTGTTGGGCCGTTCCGGTAAACCATTCCGTAGAGAGTCTATATAAAATTGAGTTCCTTAATCCAACAAATGTCCTCATATCCGGCGGTCCTGAATAAACATATTCCAGCCCGCTTGTGGATACACGGATTCTCTCGTATCTTTTCAGGTCTGATGGGTCCTGCGCCCCAGGTGTCGCAGATACCCATGGCCCCCAACTCATACCGTCATCGCTTGTTGAAACATCATAATTAATAGACCCCGACGAACAGAGAAGATTCACGGCCTGGAATATCCCGACAAATGTTATGGCGCCCCTATCTATCGTCGGAGAAATCCAAGAGCCGGAATCTGTAGTCAGGTATTCTGTCCCGGTCAATGCGGTTGAAAAATACGGACCAATAAAACTGCCTACCTGCGGGGTCGTGTTGCTTCCGGAGTAGGAAAGATACGGAAAATTAGAATATGTGTTATCTGTGCATTGAAGGACAAAATCGTGCTGAGCATACAATGTAAATTTCCCGCTTATATCCCTCGCCAGAGTTATTGTCCCTCCATTATTTCCGGACGCCGACGCAAGAAGCGTCAATGATGGTGTGTTATCCATACGGTACAGATTGAAAGTAGCCCTCAATCCAACACCACCCTGAATGGCTGGGTGGCATTGAATACCAAGGACATAACCATTCCCCAAAGCTAGGCCCCCAGCCGTTGTCGCATTTGAGTCCATTAAATTAAAATAGACCATCGGCGCCCCTGTCCTGTTGTTCGGATTTAGCCAAATCCACCACACGCCAACGGATGATGGTGTTCCCCATGCCATATAAATCGTCCCGGCCCCAGATGTAGATGTTGGCCTAAGTCCACCACCACTTAAATAATCCATCACCTCCCATGTCCCTGCGGCGACTATCCATTGAGGATGAGAATTAACTGTAGCCGAGCTTATCGGGCCAGGGGTTTCCAAATAAAATTCTTCAAGTATTTGCCCTGGGCCATGAAGATTTGGGGCATTATTTACGGAATCGACATTATTCTGCGTCCCGGCTTCCCAGCCAATCTGTGTCGAGCAGGAATACTGCTGTGGAGTAGATGTGAGATAATACTGTAAGACAGCAGTCCCGTTTTCATCAAAATTAAACATTGCATCGCCCGCGGCCTGGACAAGCTCCTGCATCACAGTCAAAATAGAGATTTCGTAATAGAAAAAATAAGGCTCTGTGATATTCGTCGTCGCCAGGACCATCTCGTAATTGCTCACGCCGTTCCTGTTTAGGATATATCGGATGCAATCCGTGATGTCAATAGCTGTTTTTAGTTTACAAGAATCCTGCTGGTCCATGAGGTGCTTGATTCCGTCGCGGGCGACAATCTCTGCGCTTGCGCTTCCTGCGGTTGGCGTGATGGAGTCGATGGAGCCGGTGAAGGTCCGTATCAATTCTTTTCCGACCGTTGTATAAAATCCTTCATTCACTTCAAGATTTATTCCCAGCAGGGCAAGGTCGGAATTGATGAAGCCTGCCGCAATCTCAGCCGCCGTCGGAGAGTAGGAAATTGAAAAGAACCTGTCCGAATTGTCAACGGTTAGGACTTCTTGCGTGGCAATGGGCTGGGATAGCTTGTAATCCTTTTTTCTGTCAGGCCCTTTTATGGAGCGCACCCGATCGGTAATGTCAACAAGGCGGTAGACTTCAAGCTCTACAAGTTGCGCCGGACCTGTGCTTGTCGTCGCATAAACTACAAGTCGTATTTTTGTAGACGTGATAGCTGCGAAATCGAAAACATCAAGACCGCCCGTCGGGCCGATGGGCCAACTGCTTGAACTTCCGCCATATGGTCCGAAACCATAGCCCCCGGTGCCATATCCACCTATGCCCGAAGGTGGCGTGTACTTGTCCACTGTCCCCGCAAAATCAACCCAGGCCCCACCGTCCCAATACTGCAAGAGGTAGCTGGTCAACGGGTCGGCGGCGAGATTGTAGAGCTTTACACGATTAAAAATCCTTGACTGTCCGAAATTGATTTCAAGCCAAACATTACCTGTCCCATTCGGGCTGGCCGAGGACTTCCATGAGGATTTCCCGACGCCATCATCTGCCGTGGCCGCCGCGCCGATGTTTATTTCCGTGTGGTCCGAATTTATTGCGCCTTCCTTTGGATGGTCGGAGTCTGCATCTCCCGAGCTTGTGGCCGTGGAGCCCATAGCAGAGGCCGCATAATCAGGCAGAACCAGATAGACCAGATATGTCGGCATTGCGCTATCGGATTCTTGCGCCGCCTTAAATTCGGGACTGACAGTTATCGTATCATGCCCCCTGTAAGCTCCACCCCGAAACCTGCCCCACATCCACCTGTCCGCCGATAAACTGTCCTCCGATTTCTGACATTTCGACTAGCCAACCCGAATACGAATATGTGCAGTAGCACGGAAATACTGTCGGCAACGGAGTCCCGAGCGTAATAATTCCCGTCGCGTCTGCGTAGGAGCCACCGCTATAATAATTCGTCCCTGTTCCTGCCGCATTATCATAGATCCCATTTATGGTCAAGCTCCCGGCGGCCCCTGCCGCAACAAGGGCCGCTGAAAGCAAAGTCGCGCTATTTTCTCGGATAGGGACAGTCATTGAGTCTGTTTGGTAGCAAATCTCCCGGATAGTTTGAAGATCGCCGTCTCGGACCTTGAAACTCAGCATCGTGTCCGTCACAGATAAAAGCGACTGCATCGCGCAATACTCTGCAAAAGTAAAATAATTTGATTGAAGCGAGATCGTTGGGAATGACGTTCTGAAAACCCACTTGCGCAAATGCCCGGATATTGTGCGCTTCTTTGCTGAGATTTGGGCAGGACGAATTTCAAGAGTATTCGGATTTATGTCAAAAGTCAATTCCGACCCGGGCCGACCAAGGTAGAATTGAGAATACCAGGCCATTAGAATATGCCTTTCCCGACGAGATTAAGTTGCCCTCTGCCGCGTATATTCTGCGTCACAAGCAGGGCCAATTGGTCTATGAAATCCCTTGGATTCTTGACACTAGGCAACGAAATGTTGCCGATGCTTATATTTGTCACATTTGAATTTGAGTTCGTCGTCGAGCTTTTGGATAAAGGTGTTACAGTTACGCGCTCGGACTGCCCCCCTTCTCCAACGAGCAAGCGCGTTGGTTGGTCGACGAGAAAATCTCCACCGACAGCCATTTTTAAAGCTCCGGCGGCCACGGCCATCATCTTTACTTCTGAAAATGCCTGCGCTGCCCGTGCTTCAGCAAGTCCGGGTATTCCCGCCGCCGTTGCATAGGCATTTGCCGCTGCAACCCAAGCAGCCGATGAGGCAATCAGATAGTTTGCTGCGCTTGCAAACAAAACCTGCTCACCTGCCCCGGTCGCTGCCTGAATGGCTTTTACTGCCTCATAGAGCGCATATCTTACGCCCATCGCTACAATTTCCGCAATCACCTGCGAGGCGATTTGCTTCCATAAAGAAGTCATAACGTCCGAAAATGTTGCTCCATCCACAATCATTTTTGCAAAAGCATTCCCAAAACTTGTAGCTACAGTATTGGCAACATTTAGACCAAGTTTCTGAAAATCTTTAAGGACATTTGACTGTAATCCGAAAGAGGATTTTTGCTGTGCCTGTATTTGTAGTTGTGTTTTCGCACCCGCAGCTACAATCGCAGTATTTTTTGCAGATTCAAGACCCAAGACTTGTACATTGGCTTTTTTCGCTGCTTCAATTGCGGAATCGTAATGCTTTGTTATCGCCGCTATTTCTTTAGTGAGAGAGGCCGAGACAACCCCAGCCTCTCCTTCCCATAAGCCCCCGACGTAAGATAATGCCTGGAATGCAGATTCTTTGGTCGTGTTTGTGAAACTCTCTAGAGCTTCTTCGGCTTTGCGTGCCCCTACGAGTTGTTTTTCAAAAATATCATCCGAAAAGGCTTGAGCTTCTTTGTGCGCCGTAAAGGCTTGAGCTTCTTTGCGCGCCGTTTCTTCCGAAAAGGCTTGAGCTTCTTTGCGCGCCGTTTCTTGGGCAATATCACCTAGTTTTCTTATAGCCTCACGTTGCGCTTCAATTTTTTTTCTTGTTTCGTCTATGATTGGATTTGCGGCCTGCAATTTCGCAGACAAGGCATCAAGTCCTGGGAAAGTTACAGCCCCTGGAAAAAGGATTGATTCAATGGCTCGATTTACAACACCTGCACCCTTGCCAACAGCATCGAGAGCCGAAACGCCATAGCTTTTTATTTTATCCCAATTTGTAGGCATCTTCTCCTGAATGAGAAGTTGCGCCTCTAACTTTTGAAGCATTGCTTCTGCGCTTTTAATCGTCGCGACAGTTCCCTTATCTGTTGCCTCCAGCAATGAGTTTTCTTTTGCAATGAGAGTTGCATACTCTGCGTTTGTTTTTGCTACTGCTGCATGGTGGGCCACAAAAACACTTGTCAATCCGACCACGGCGGCAGTTATCGCTATAAATGGTAAAGACACTGCGCCGCCCGTCATGCATAATTGAAAAAGTATGGAATCAAAAACACGAAGTGGACCACTCGCAGCAGCCGAAGCCCCCCCAAGCATTGCGATTTGCCGAGTAACAAGATTTAAAGCCTGATGTGCTGCCCGATGGGGTATCAATGCTCTATCCGAAGCAGCGGCCAAATTGGCGAATCTTCCGGGTGCCTCGTTCATCGCGCCGTTGAATCTATTTACAGCCTGTGCTAGACCGTCAAAGGCATTTACGCCACCAGTGGCATCAGCGGTTACGGTTACGCCGATATTATTATCTTCCACAGTTTAATCCTTCGGAGAGTTTTGATTTTATCTCTTCATCGCGTTGGCGTTCGCTTTCCTTCCTCTGGAAATCTGTACGGGTATGATCTATAACGTCGAAAGCGTCCATTATCCAAGCAGGCTGATCTAGGACGCCACCGCCACAAGGGAGAGATTTTCGGGCCTGACAGCGCGAGTAAAGATTTATTAACATCGTTTCCTCTGGCCCGATTTCGGGCATCCCGCATTTGGGACATTGCCCGTTTATTTTTGTTTTTGGACAATCATGTCGGCGGCAATCAAAGGAGCCTACCCTTAGACTCCATTCGACCACTGCCGCTAATCGTTTTTTATTTTTGCATTAGCCTCCAAGATATCAGTCTCTTTCGCTATAAAGTTCCCAAGAAGGATGAAAAAATTTCCTTCTGGCAAGTCTGGAATGTTCGCAAATTCAAGAGGGGAAAAAGGAATATCTTTTCCGTCTCGCGTAAAACCACGCCATCCCAAAATCATGCAGCGGCAAGCAACTTTGTAAGATTCTGCGCCTCCCCCGGATAGAGCGACTTCTAATCTATCCGCAGAGGAGGCAACTGACTTGATTGCCACTACCATATCTCCATACTTAAACTCCTTAGGTTGCCCGTGCTTTATTGCTTCCATGTGTCCTCCTAGTACGCGCTTCCGAAGTCATTAACGAGCGTTGGAAGCAGGGAATATATCCCGTTGTAAACCGCCTCCCCTGTGAAAACAATCTTGAGGAGGTCGCCAGGAATCGAACGCGGTGCCGCCGAATACTGCAAGACAGGGATACTTAGGGTCAAGCTATATGGAAACCCCGCCTTAATAAGCTCCGTCGAAGTGATGGCGAGGCTCAATGATGTTGAAGTTCCAGCAATGAACTTAGCCCACTCTGTCAGATCCTCGACGATAAGGGACATGCTGACGGAGATTTTGAGGCCCTTGCTGTAAATCTTGGCCCCGTAGATGGTAGCACCGACCACATGCTCAACAGCAATCTGATTGTCAATCGTGATTTTCAGATCGTCATAGTTGGCGATCGGAGAGCCGCCCACGGTCGGGACGCACATATTGAACTTCATGGGCTGAAGTGTTGAATATGTCGCGTTCTGAGTCGTTCCCGTTGCGTCATACTTCAATCCCAGCCAGTCAGCATCAACCTCAATAAATTCCTTGGCCTTTACATTGATTTCCAACTTGCTCAACATGCAACCGGCGTGCTGCGGATAGTCCGGGCCGTTCTTCTGCCACCAGGTATAAGACGGCAAGGATGCACTTTGAATACGGCTGAAGGCGTGGGACATAACGAATGCCGCCGTTGTGCTATCCGAGGCAAGGCTCTTGCTTGTGCTAGAGGCATCTGCTGCTGTGAAACCCATGAGCGAATATGCCGATATGCTGGCCGCTGTGCCTGTTGAGAATTTTAGAATGAAGTCATGGGTATCATTCACTATCGTGAATTTTTTTGCCGAATAGCTATAAGCCACGGTGTAAGCGTCTGACGTTCCATTGGCCGCTTCGAGTTGTGTCTTGATTTCTTTACACAGGCTGGCTGAGACGCTAGAATCCGCACCCATAGCATAAACACCTGCGGCCAAATACGCAGTCTTTTCTGCTCCTGAATTTTCATTGAACGGGATAGCATCGTTTGAAGATACAAACGTAACTGCGCTAGTGCTGGTTTGCGGCGTAGCAGCAGGGGTATCAGTATGCCCCCATCCGATAAGGGCTGAAATCGCCGTGCCAAGATTGTCAGACCCGTTCACGCCGGTTTTCCAAAGGAGTGTCAAGGTTTGTGCCCCGCTCGGCGTGATAGTAAATTTCTTTGCTACGGGGTCGAAGGCTACAGTGAAAGTAGTCGGTGTTCCCGCAGCATCCAGAGCAATCTTGATGGCCTTGGCAAGGTTGTAGGCGTCATAACTCCCCGCTGCTACAGTAGCATGGAGTTCTGACCCCGTGCCGATTATGAAGTCAATCATGTCGTTCTGGCCCACTCCGCTAGATACCACAAATGGAGTATGAGCCACGACTGTAAAAGATGCCGTCTCTGCCAGAGTATCAACCCCGAAAGCGGCCATGAGATCGTCTCCAACTTCATCGGGGTCTAACTCGTATTTCATTTTGCCGCCCTTTAATTGTGCAGCCCCTTGGGCAACCTTGATGGCCATATCAGCGATACCCTGAACACCCTTCCCGATGAGCAGGGCGATATCCGTCGAGAAATTAAACGGCGGTATGAACCGACGGAAACGCGCGGGCGCAGTAGCTACTGTTCCGGGCGGCGGCGTTTCCTTGCAAAGTCCGGCTTCTCCAAATCGGCCTGTGTACATTTGCGTGTCCTCCTATGCCAGAACTGGCACCGTCTGTAATCTCAAGTGCATCTCACCAAACGCGAAAAACTTAGGCCCAGGTGTCCGACCTGACAAAAAGGCAGGCTCAAAGTGAATCCCGCCCATTTCACTAAAAATCCAGTAAGGGGAATAGCCGCAATACTTATTGCTTGGCAGGCTTGCGCTCCTGTCATTCAAGGCGTTATTTGAAAACAGCTTCTGCATCAATGCCCCGCCGTCGGTAACCAAGACTGCAACTTCCTCCGGCGTCTCCCCGCCGATGACCCATACAATATGAAACTGATACCACTTCTCGAAACGGGCCGTAGTTTTCATGGATGGCGTAACATCTTCCGGCTGGACCATGATGCACGGAATCGGCGCGCAGTCCTGGTCGCTTACTCCTAGATTGTGCAATCCCCGAATCGGAGGAAGCCCCGGAATGTACTGTCGAAACAAATCTATGAGGACTTGGGTTAAGCTGTCAACATCATTGATGACGCCTGACGTTTGCCCTGGGCTTACGAGGATCGTCTGTATTTGCGTGTTACTCACCGGAAACCTCTGCAAATTCCAGGTTCATTTGTTTCATTTCTTTTCTAAGTCCCAAAATCCTATCAGTGCTAGACATGAGAAATCCTCTATAGTTATCGCTCATAGATATATAATCTTTCAATACAGCCTTAATCATATTTCGATCTGGTAAACTTAAAAAGATTGTAGGGCGAAGGGTTGCATTTCTTTTATTGACAGCTTTCACAGCGTCCTCTTCGTCCAAGGGGACCCCGAATGCTACGCGATGCGTGTCAATAAATTCTCCGAAATTCCCACGATTGGTTAGAGCTGACATCAAGGCTCCTGTCCCAACCATGAGCCAATCAGCAAATCCACGGCGCCTCTTTGACCTCACATAGGGGAGACTTTGTAGAGGTTCCCACACAGCCGGTCTAAGGTCGGCTCCTCCGGTGCCAGATAACTCAGCACCTCGCCCGGCCTCGAATTTTCTGGAATTTGATTCAGCCCATTTGTCAATAATATCCCCGAATGGTATCGAAAAATCCTTCATCCTAGCCTGGATCTCCCCTAGCCGGGAGAGGTCCTGGTCGTACTTCAACTGGAAATTAAAAGTTCCCATTCTAGTAGGGGTTCTGATTCGTGCTGATTTGATAACGTATTGTCCCAGATGCCGGAGCTTCGCGCTGCCCCTGGCGTTTGTAAAAGTCATCGCGCATCGTGATAGCTTGTTTCAAGGCAGACTCCGCAAGCCTTGTAAATGCCTGTGCCGGTGTCTGCGGCTGCGCCCCCATGCCACCGCCGGAGCTTGCATACTCCTTGGCCTTGTCCGAGGCTCTGCGATTGTAGAAAACTGAGAGGGCATAACGTATTTGCGCTGGGTAAAGGCCCGCTGTAATGTCAGTACCCGCCACGCCACCCAGCCATTCCGTGCCCTCATCGAGCATGGACTGATAATCCGCGTAGCTATAAAGCTGGCTGAAATAATCGAAGGCCATCGGTTGTGTCGCCCCGGAATCCGGCGGTACGCCTCCGGGAGTAACAGTCAGATATCCGCTTGGCTGATCGAGGACTGCGAAGGTAGTCCCCCCGGCTGGCTGGCGTATTATTGATTGGCCATAGGTCATAAAAATGCTAGCCGCTACAGGATTGGGAAAGTTTAGCCTAAAAGTTTGATTTGTTCCATTGCGTATCCCTGTCGGAGTATCCCCGAAATGAGGATTGCTTGTAGGCGTGTCATGTGCAAGGATTTGTACACGCGGGACCAAGACAGCATAATTTGTGGCAGACATTTAAAACTTCTCCGCGAGCTGTTCCTGCATCGAAGGATACAGTTTCCTAAGTTTCGCGTCCGTGTGCGGGTAGCGGCTGTGCATCGGCCCAAGGGCTGCGTACCGCGTCCCGTACTTGTGCGCGAGCTTGCGCCGCCCGTCAACGTCTGAGATATCGTAAAGCTCCTGGGTCATAAAGGTATCCACGATGGCATTATCTTTCCCCATAAAGTACCATCGTTTGAAAACATAACCCTCCACGGTATCCCCTGCGGCTTTAAGGCCCCATACTTGCGTTATTGATTGGTCTGAGACGTATGGCGCATGGTCCATGATCTCACCCAACTTGTCAGCCGCTTGTAGTTCTTCCAGTTTGGCTTTGCATTCAGCTTGGCTTTCGGCGTAGGCTTGCTTCTCGGCCTGGGCCTCTGTCTCAGGTTCCTTGATGAGAGCATTGCGGAGCGTGGGTAGCTCAGTATCCGGCATGACCCGTAACCTAGAGGATGGTACGTGCTTTGTCATTATCTATCTCCCACCGCAGTAACTCGTATTTTTGTTGCGCTACCTAGGGTTACAGAAACAACATGGACACGCGCACGACGAACGGGCATGAGGTTTCCATTTGACTTTACCACAGCCCCGTCTGCATTGGTCCCGCTGACATGTCGGAGCATCGCCGTCGTAGTATCTCCGTCATAACCAACCCCGTCATTGCTCGCTTGTAGGGTTACGTCCCATGCTTCGGCGGCCACATTGGCCCCGTTTGCATCCAGACCAGTAACTTGCAAGGACCATTTATTACACACCGGGACCACGATTGAGATATCCAGGGGAGAACTGTATCCAGCCGTTATAAAATCTTGCTGGCAAAAGAAAAGCGGCAAAATGTGATCAAGCATATGTCCTCCGTTCGTCTAAGGATTCAGAAGTGGACCCCTTTCGGGGCCCACCCCTTTTTGAATCCCTATTTTCAAACCGAGCCGTCCGAGCCTCGGATTGTGAAGCGCGGCTCCAAGATCTCGTAAGTGTACATCTCGTCAATCTTGTAGCGTTGCGCCCCGATGGTGAAGGACGGACCGCTTAGCGGATTTTCGATCTGCACGCGGACAGGCTTCACAACCTGCTTGATAAACCCCTTCGCGGCCTGGGAAACGTAATAGGCCGTTGAAGGCAACCATATGCTGGATACAAGGTTAAACTTCCCCTTGAGGATGTTTAGCGCGTGCTGAGTACCGATGGTCGTATCCGTTCCAGCCGTGAAGGTGCTGGACACAGCTTTGATGTTGGCCGTTGACGGATACAATTCGGACTTAAGCATCAGTTCAAAAGCGTCAATAAGGCCGACGCCACAAACCAATGTATCCGGGCTGACCAACATCTTTCGGCCCAACGGGTCTTTCATCTGCCGCGCCATTGCGCGAAGCTGGATGATAGTCTCGTAGCTGGCCGCAGTCGAGCTTATGGCGTTTTTACCGCCGCCATTCGTGAAGCCCGTGCTGTTGTAGGGCCAAGTGGATTCCCCGGCCTGAGTCCCCGTTGCAGAAGCCGCTACAGGGTTGCCGTTGGCATCCAGGACAGCATACGATCCCGCGGGGTCGTTCGATGCGAACCGGCCCACAGCGATAGAATCGGAGAAGATGGGGAAGTTCTCTGCGATCTGCTGCGCCTGCTGTTGTAGCTGGTTCGTCTGATCCCACTCGATGGCCATCTCTCCCAACACGAGCATCCTGACCGCCTTCGTTTGGTTAGCGATTTGAATATCCATCGCGCCGATGGCAGCCTGTCTCGGTTCCTCACCGATTCCCTTTAGTTCAGGGAAAGAAGCGCGGAAGGCCGCAGCATACAACTCTATGGCCTTATTGCTGGGCAAGCTCTGGTACATGCCATCAAAGGTCGTCTCGACCTTCTGATACATGTTATTGACCGCGAGTTGGATACCAGCGCGTAGGAACTGTTGCAAGGTTCCGGCCACATTGGCCTCGCGCAGGGTATTCTTCGCACGCTTCACAGACTCGGCCAGCTTCTTGATCGAGAAGGTCGAAGACATAATATCCAACATTCCCGATTCCTTGAACTCATCGCTCATGACATCAAGGCCGGTATGCTCCTTGATCTCCTGGCGCATGGACTCAAGGACTTGGGTTCTCGCCCTATCCTCAAAAGCCCGATTCGCCTCGCGCAGTTTCTCGCCGCGCTTTCCTGCCGCCGTCTCTATGATTTCCATTTTTTTCATTCCTCCTTGTTCTCGTTAGAGAAGCACGACAGGATACTGACCGATGACCCAGACAGGCACTAAGCCGCCTACCACGTATGGAAGGCTGGCCGCGATGCTCGCGGATGGGAGCTTGACGATTCCGACTGGATTGGCCGGAGAAGTCGCTTGCTTGGTTACATGCTGCGCATCGGTGGCAAAATACACCTTATCACCATCGTAATACGTCTGCGCCGAGTCGCTCGTATCCATAAAAAACGTCGCCAGACAGCCAAAGATGGCCAGAGCGTCAGGCTCATAGTTCTTTTGGATAGCCGGTCCACCGACTAACTGCGTGGCGGTATACGGCGCGAGGAAGGCAGGCTTTACAGCCACGCCCACAAGCAAGCCCGCTTCGGTGGCCGAGGCAATGGCCTTGACATAGCCGGGGCTTCCAGCCACAAAAGCAAGCAGGTCGCCCTGGTTGAAGTCGTAGGACCCGCTTGTGGACAACGGCCAGCGCATTTGCTTGCCGCCGAAATTCACGTCTTCGAGGATGTTATTTCTATTCTTGGTCGCCATGATGGCTTATGCCTCCTTGGCGGCTTCAAGGAAGCGCGCCTCTGCGTTTACGCCGGATTCCTGCACCCCGCGATGGAGGGAAGCTACAGAATTCTGGATTGACTCGCGGATGCTCTTTGCAAGTCGCGCATCCTTTGCGATGATGGCTTTGGCTTCTTTGTAGGGCATGTACATCAAACGAGTAAATTCCTCGTCGGAGTATGTGCCTTTTGGAAGTCCAGATTCTCGGATGGCTCCTATGAGCCCGTCATAACGCGCCGATTCATCGGCGTCCATATGAGCAAAAGCCGCTCTCCTGCTATCATCATCAAGCTGCCGGAACCGCTGGCGGCGTAGATCCCTTGCAGATCGAGGTCGAGAGTCGGCCCTCGCTTCTTCTGCATCAGCATCATCATCATCAGCAGAGTCAGAACCATCAGTTGCATCTGTTTTGTCTCCGATATGTTTATCAATTGCCTTGACCATCTCGTGTAGTCGGGCCATGTGATCCTCATCGGACTCGCCTTCCTTTTTGGCGGCCCAGGCTTCGGACTCTTCCTCAGACGACTTGTACCCTTCGCCCTCGGATTCCTTTACCAACGCGGAAAGGGCCTTGTGGGATTCTGCGAACTTTTTCTTCTCTTCGTCAGGTAGCGACTTGAGGGCTTCGCTGAACTTGGCGAAGAAGGCTTTTAGTTTTTTCATTCCTTCCTCCTGTGATGTTGGGGATACGACCCCGTTTTTGTCTTCTTTGATTACAGCCAACCCACGACCGCCTCGGGCCGGGGTCGTAACTAAATCGCATGAGTCGCCTTCTGTGATGGCCGTAACATAGTTGTCTTCTGGACCACCGCCCTTCGCTGTCATGTCGCGGGACTCGGCGTCGCCGTCTGCGTTGACGCTAAATCCGACATACTCCAAATCGTTATCCGGGAAACTCTCTTTATACTTCAAGGCACTTTGAACTTTTGCTGCGAGCATGGCTCCGGATTCCGATAGGTCGCAATGAAGCTCGCCAGCGCAGGCAGAACCCTCCTTGACCTGGATGATCCCCAAGTTCTTATAGTATCCGGCCTTGTCTTGGACCCTGCGCTCTGGCAGCGTGTCGGCCTCATCCTCCGCTTGATGATTCAGGTAACACCATTTTCCTTCGAAGGCTTTGACTGCCGAAGAGACGGCTTCTGGGCCGTAAAAATTCTTGTTGCGCCGATTGCCGGGACCTTCGGAAATTAGGATCACCTTGAAAATCTTTTCGCCCTTGGGGCCGTCAGGCATGGCCTCCAAAACTCGGAAAGTTCCTGTTTCGCGAATTTGAACACTACTTCTCGTCTTCATGTTCTACTTCATCTCCGTGCCGACGGACTTCTCGGATTTTCCTTTTTCCGCGATGCTTCTCACATTCATCCTTTTTGTCTTTCCAAGTTTTTGACATAAAAAAAGACACCCGCCGCATTTCTGCGGGCAGGTGCCGGTACAGATTTCTGTCGGCTTACTCTATCTTAAAGTTGTTGCCATCGGTTGAAGTATATAACGTTTTTTTAAGTTTGTCAAGTCTTTTTACACAAATAAAAAAAACGACTCTATCCCTTGGGGCTATACCCTAAAGAGATGAAGTCGTTAAGGAAGACTTTAAGCTGTTGCCGCAAACGCCCTTGGTCCGCTTGACCTGAAAAGGTCCGCGCCTGTTTCGTTTGAATTTTCGCCCATCGGGCCAGGTCGAGAGTCGGCCTCGTAGCCTGGAATTTCGGACAGCATTTCCGGGAAAGCTCGTATCGCCCGGTCGAAGATCGGAACTATTTTGATTGGTGAACGCGCCGCATCCGAGGGCGCAAGTCTTAAAAAAGACTCCCCCTTGCAGGCGGACCAAGGCTGGCAAGGGGGAAATTTGTTGCTTCTGCGGTCCGCCATAAGAAAAGTATAAAACATGCGCGGCTGTTTGTCAAGACCTTTTCTCATTTTCGGCCCTCAGGTTGCCACAGCCTGATCGTCTGCGTTGTTCCGGAAGCTCAAATAAGTGTCCCTTCCCCTCTTGTATCCTCATGCTCCCAGGTCGAATCTGTATTTTTATCTCGCCGTGGCCATGCTGGACGTGCTGACGCACGACGGAAACAAGCAAGGCTTCCTCCTCGGACAGGTCCATGCGAGTCATATTTTCATTATTTCCAAAACAAAATTGTCGTCCTGATCCATGAATCCAGAAGAGAATTGCAGGCTCGAAAACTCGCGGCCCTTATCCCTGGCGTAGGCGTCCATCTTTTCGACGACGCCTTGAAGCATGGCAGGAATGTCAGGATTCGCCCGGATGAAGATTGACAGCTCGACGTTTTCCTTTCCAACATAATCGGCCAGATTTCTGGCAGACACAGAGATAAACCTTGACGGTAGAGACAAAGAGCTGAAAGATACATGCGCCCGGATTCTGTTCTCCGTCATAGTAACAGGGTCTATGCTGATTCCGTCCATCCTCGCGCCCCTTGCGCTGGCCGTGTTAGCTATCTGCCACAACATCGCAATAAAAGCATTGGTCAGGTCCCGGTTCTCTATTACTTTATCAAGAAGCCTGGTTGATGAGATTCCTAGCGCGGAAGCAGCGTCATTGTCTGGCATTATTTCGCCCACCCCACGATCGATATACCATGCAGCCCGGCCCAGGTGTCGAAATCTACGTGTAAATGCGCCTGCAAGTTCCCCTCTGCGTCCCTGATCGCCATAGCGTCCGGCACAAGCCCGCGAGCGTCCATATCAAGCGCGGCTTGTTTCTCATCATCTGTCCCATTCCTCAAAAGCTCGGCGAAGTCGCGGGGGACGATACGAGTAAAACATCTACACCCATAATGCACTGGTATAGGCTCGGCCTCGTCGGCAGGTTTCCCGTCTTCTGCATCGCAATCAGGGCAATTATGGACTAAAATCCCATTGGCAAAATAGGAATGTGCGTCCTCTACGTCCAAATTAAATACTATTGACAATGAAGGATGTTTATAGTATTCTTTGGTATGATAAAACACATTAAACACGGAAGCCACGGCGGCATAACCCATGACAATCAGACCTTCTACAAGTTTTCCAAACCGTCGAAGTGGGCTCAGCCACGCAAGGGGGCCTATCTTGTTTGTCCTACTTGCAAGAAAACCTTTTATTTGAACCGGGCTAGAATCAAACGCGGTGAGCGTTTTTGTTCCACCACATGCCGGGCACTTTCCGCGCCCCGCGTAACTAAAGTCTGTACCGTGTGCTGCAAAGAATTTACCGTACTTGCTTGCAAGGCTAATCGGTATTCCGCTTGTAGTCGCAAATGCAGGCAGTCCAGAATGAGGCGCATTATTTGTAAACGATGCGGTAAAGTTTTTCTTGATTCGGATAGACGCCCAGGATTCGAGCGTGTTCATTGCTCTGAGGAATGCCGAAGACCACCCCGCCATATTACTTGCTTGGTGTGTGGCGTCAAGATGCGTGTCGGCCCGTCGTCTAAGATTCGTTTCTGTTCCAAGTCTTGCTATCGCAAAAGCCAATCCGAAACGAGCCTTGAAGCAAAGGTCAGAGAATCCTTGAATACACTTGGCGTAGAATTTTTGCAGGAGGCCAAAATTGGGAGATATTCTATTGACTTCCTTATCCCGAAACATCGCATTGCCTTGGAAGCTGATGGAGATTATTGGCATCGCAACGAGGCCCGTGACTCCCGCAAAAATACTTACCTCGTTGCCCACGGTTTTATCGTGGTACGAATTCTGGAAAGTGTCTTGAACGCCGGAGATGCAACCTCGATAGTTCGCGCCCACTTGGCCGATTATATCCCCTACGTCAAGTGAATCAGCTCGAACCCACCCCCTGCCCTTCTCATATATCGGATGGCTTGCAGTCGTTATCAACTTAGCACCTTTTGTTTTTATCGTAACCATAGAGCCGCTGTATAATCGACACACGGTCCCGGTGATTCTTTTTCGACCAAGATGCGTTAAGATAACTTCGCCCAATTTAAGAGATTCGATAGCTTTATCTCCGTCGGGAGTTGATACCAACGTCCCGGCAGGAAAACATACAGCGCTATCTTCTAGCGTCTGAAAAATTTCCTCAGCTACCAGATCCTCATTTTCGCCTGCGACATCATCGCGGGCGTCTCTCTGCGCTTGCAGTATGTGCATGAATAGCATTGAGGAGAGTTTGTAGATCGGATCGAAGTTGTCAACCTTGGTGGCGTCAACCTCATCGGCGGCATCGGTGATAGAGCCTTCATGCAATGCCTCAAGTCTTAAATTCGTGTTCAAGTTCACGGCGTATGCCCTGAGCCATTCAGCCAATGCCTGCTCCCATCCAGTCTTGTAATCTTCCGGCCTTAGAGCCTCCCGCAATGCTTTACCGGGAATCCTGGGCTTGCGGCTTGGCGGCGTCAGCATATCCAACATCCAAACATGACGCAGTGCTTCGTGGCGGTAGGCATCTTTGACTGTGTCGCGCATAAACCGCAAAATAGAATTGAAGAACCCTACAAGCTCATTCGTCGAAAAATGGTTTATTCTCTCAATCGTCATTCCTGCATTTGCCAGATTCCACGTTTCGCTGCCATGCGCGGCGTGGTACTCTGCCATGATAATCCCACGCAATGACTTCTTCGCGGCTTCCCATTCGCGCTTCAGGGCATCTACACAAGCGTCCTCATGCGCCCGGCCAGCCTTGCGCGTCTCGGCCTCTAGTCGGTTGAGTGTGCCGCTTTGGGTTGGATAGCTCAAGAAAATCCTCGGAGTGGATTGCTGCGGGAGGGATGGCGCAATTTGCGGATAGCTCTGGCCTCGATCTGTCTTACCCGTTCTTTTGTAATCCTCAACTTCCTTCCTACCTGCCCCAATGTTTGTGGCCGTTCTATTCCAATTCCAAAACGCATTTTAACTATTTTCTTTTCTCTCATCGTCAACAATTCTAAAGAGTTATGGACGGCAGACTCGCGTAATTCTCTCCGGCACAATTCTTCTGGTTCTGATTCATTCGCTATTTGTAAAACTTTCTGTCCTGATGGTAAACCAACAAAACTGATTCTATCCATCTCAATAACTGCCAATTTTCTTTTATTGTTTGTGTACAGTTCCGGCGGGAAAATCCATTCGGGTAATCTCATAAAGTATTCGCATATTTTCATGGCCCAGGGGAAAAGCTCGCCATATCTTCTCCCTAGTTCTCTTCGATACTTCGTTGCGTATGGACATTCGCGTAAATTTATGGCGGAGTTAAGATATTGAAGGTTTATTCCTATCGTTTCTGCTGCCTCCCTCTCGGTCGGGAACTGTTCATGCACTAACCGCCATAGCCGGTTATTTTTTACTCGGACTTCCATTCGTACTGACTTCATAAAATTGCCCCGAAGGGCATTGGTCCCGGCATATCGCCTTGGGACGCTCCGGCACGAAGCCGGAAATTGTTTATTTTCATTTTGCCTTACGCCCGACGAAACGGCGCGGTCATAATGTCTCGGATTGACCGCTTGGCCTTCGGGTCGGCTAGGACCTTCCGTTGGGCTTCGATCTGCGCTTCAAGCTGGGCGTATATCTGCTCGACCTGGAAAGCAACCCAGGCCAGGGATACGGGTCGGGGCATCCGGGCGGGATTGAAACCCAACCATAGGTCGCCTGTCAGCTTGTTTTGCGTGATGACGGGATGAGCAGAACAAGGAGGGAAAGTGTAATGCTCTTCTGGTTGTGCTTCTGTTTTCTTGATTTCAGGCTCGGGATTTCCCATTTAAGTCTCCTGATTACAGGGTTTTATGCTGAGATTTCAGCTTATTTTTTCCTGCGTGGATAGGATTTTCTTCTGTTGGTTCTAACATCGGCGGCGGCGCAGCCCCGAAGCGGCCCGCTGGCGGCGGCGCGCCAATATCAATAGGCGGATGCTTCTTCAAGTCTTTCTGCCCTGCGTCTTGCTCGTTGTCAAAATCATAATTATCACACTCAAGCTCTGCTGCGACCATCGTCCCAGCTCTGCGCTTGTTGATATATCCCATCTGCTCTGCCGTCGAGACATTGGCAATATAATCTTTGGCTGAATCCTTTGAGACTGACGGGAAAATAACCTGCCAATCATCTTCATTGTATTCAATCTTGTTCTGCTCGCAAAAAGTCTCGATGATTGAATCAAGGAGGTCCTGGAAGTCCTGCTGTAGATCCTCGATAACTTTCGTGAATGGTTCGCTTCCGACGATTGCGGTCGCTCGGCTTCCTGACCCGGACGCCATAACATTGAAAAAGTCCTTGGGGAAGCCCATCGCTGTCGCAAGGAAAGCTAAAATCTCCTGGCTGATAGAGCTTTCTGTCCCGGTCTTTCCGGCGGCAGGAGCAAGGGCTTTGCGCTCCACGGCCTTGTTGTGAACGAAGATAGATGGAGCGACTGGAATGTAATTATATTTTGCGCCATGTGCGGCCACATCTCCTGCTGATCCGTCGATGGTATCGTCATAGACAAAACACGCCTGCAACTGCTCAGATAATACCTGGGCCGTATAGGTATCCTTGAGCTTCTTGAGCCAGCCCAGGATTGAGAAGATGACCGGCCGACCACGCTTCTCTTGGCTCGTGCAATTCGTTTTGATTCGGATAACTTGATCGGCGGGAATCTGCCGGACTATCCATTTCCCCGGTTTTGTTTCCTTGGCTTTTGGTACGCCAGGCACATCAATTCCCGAATATGTTTGGGTGGCGGTGTTATGAGTAAATACCCCAATCGCAAGAGCAAAATTATGATGTTTATCTACCGTTATGTCATAAACATCTTGCATCCCAACAAATTCAACCCTTAAAACTTTATGATTCACTATTGCGCTTTGATGGGCAAGTTCCTCATTTTGCTTTCTATTATGAGATGCGCTTATAGAATCGCCCATTTTCTTTCGCATCCCTGGTCTGGCCCATTGCGCCTTAATTCTTTCACTTAATGCCTTCCGGGCTTCCGGATGTTCAATATAAAATTTTCTAATTCCCTCCCCTTGTTTCATGCGCCACGTGCTACCCCGCTTGGGGGCAGTAAAGCACCATGAAGATTCAGCCATAGTTCGTCTTGGTTGCCTTCGATGCCCTTCCATGTGTTCGGCATGGGTCAAAGTTTCGACATTCTCCGGTCTATTGTCAGTAAGTTTGTGATTCTTATGATGGACCGCATAACCTTTTCGCGGTTTCCCTGCAACCATGTGATGCGTAAATTCCCAACCAGTTTTGGGCTGCCAAAGCTTTTCATACATGGTCTTCCGATAAAGAGGCATTAAGGAATCGCCCAATTTTAATTTCTCAGCCCATACATACTGGCCATCTCGCATAAGGAAAGGATGATCGAAAGAACAAGTCACGGATTCGCCAGAATCGAGAATGACCTTGACACATCTCTTTTGCCCCGGCTGCTTCCATGTTTTGATTGCCCGACCTGGAACGATACGCCCCGTGTCGTGATCGTAGGAATATACCCAATACTCGCTACCCCGTTCTGCAAGTTCCCGTACTGTCGGATTTGTCCCGTCGAGCAAGGCGATGCGCGTATCTCCGTGCAAACATTGATACATCTGCTGCAAAAATATCGGCTTGTCTATAAACTCGTCCCACCCCTCGCAAACAATATCCATTATCGTCGAGGAATCTATGGATATCATGCGGGACTTGTCAATCGTCAATTCTCCGTCCGTCAGATATTCACGCCCCCAAAATTTCCTGATTTTATGTTGAAGTTTATTGTGCTTTGCGAAGTCTCGCCACTTCTTTGCTATGCCCTCATTCTTGCAGCGGATTTCAAAGCCCCGACCTAGGGCATACTGCGGCAAAATCTGAGCTATGCGGTTTGCTATCAGATTGTGATTGACCGCCTCGCGGGCAGCGGCCATGCCTGGGAAATAGGCATAGGGGATATTTTTGTAAAACGGCCCGCTAAACCACGGCGTAAACTCCGTGAACTGATTGGGGTCGAGCGTCGAATTGCTCCCCAAATCAGAATTGCTAATGTATGGCGCGGCGAATCCAGAACCGCCGCCAGAGAATCCACCGCCCCAATCCTCTTTGGTCTTTGTCTCAGACTCTTTTAACTTCTTGGAAAGTCCGGCCCAACATTCCTTGAGCCGTCCCATTGCCTTTTGATATGCTTCGTGTCCGTATATTCGAATAATGCGGTAGGGCCTATCACCTTCCGCGCACTCCCGCAAGAGTTGGCCGCTTCGGTTGAACCTACCGCAAAATAATACTGCGTCGTGGACTTGCTCTTTACCGCTTTCGATTGCCCGCATCGCCTCGGCGTAAATATCCGGGGCATGTTTCATGTCCTCATAGATTTGGTCTACATCGGGGATTTTAAACTCGATGGTCTCCATGGCAGGCTTAATCCTGGACTCTTTGGCGGGCATCCAGTCCCCCGGCGTCCCGCCCTTGCCACGGGCGCGGGACGTTTTGGGGGGGGCAGTAAAGCGTTTCACAATCTCAATGGATGTGGGTTGTCTTATCGCCGCACTCAGCCCAACTCGCCGTTACGGTTTGCGTTGATACCCCGATGGCGTCAACCGTGCAATCCGTGCAATAGCGAAGCTCTCCGATAGCTGTCGGAGTATCAAGTGCCAAGGCGGCTAGGTCCCCGGATTTTAAACCGGCGGCAGTTGTGGCATAGTTCACTGAGGCATCAGCCAGGCCGATTACATTCACACTGGAAACAGCCAGCGCAGAATCGGCAACTCCGGCAGTGTCAGCTTTAGCGTGTAGATCGAGCTTTGCTCCAAGCTCCACATCGAGGCCGCCAACAATGGGGCTTGAGATTGCGACCAACCATGTTGGATTCGAATAGGACCCACTGGAATACAATCCGTTACTCACTGTCCCAGCATTTATGTTCGGGTATGAGCCAGTTGCAATCGAAGAACAAACAACAGAACCTCCAAGATTGCCAGCCGCTATATTCGCAGCTGTGAGGTTGGTTAAGCTTGCCCCACTAATCGCACCCAAGGATGCGACGGAAGGATTTGGGAGACTGCCGCTTAGATTCCCCCCGAGGGTTAGCCCTTCAACGGCAGCCGTTGCCCTTGCATCGGTATAATACAGATTCCCGGACTCAGGGATGTCGCTTGTATTCAACGACACACTGCCGACTTTAGAATTGACTGATATCACACCTGAGCCCGGAGATTTCTCCCATATTGCGCCGTTATAAATAATCCAGTCGCCGATGAGATACGCAATGACACCGTGGCCGGTGTCCGTCGATCCTGCGACGCTTGCCCGAAAAAAATCTCCATTTTCATATGTCGCGTCTCCGTCGGTAAGATGTGGGTTATTGGTCGTGGCGTTCCATGCGCCTTGATAAACCATTGCGCTGCTCGGCAGTTGGGCTACTGGAATCTTTGAAGATGCGTCCAGACTTGCCACGCCATTCGCTGCGCCTCTGGCCGTTGTGAGAATGTTCAATGAAGCCGCGCCTGTCAATGTGCTGATGATGCTCGGCGCGGAAATGACTCCGGCTGAAGTTATCGTCGAAACATTCGGCAAAGTTCCAAAAACGCTTTGACCAGATACCTTCAGAGTCGTGAGAAGCGGCGATCCGTGTACAATGACGGCCGCCCCCAAGTCTCCATCCAAAACATTCTCGGCCGGGAAACACTCGTTACTGACTTTATACCCCGTGCAAGAACTGGCCCGCGCACCGACGGCAATACCGACAAGCAACACAGCAAGAATCGAATAGATTTTTTTCATCGGCCCTCCTTGCGGTCGAACACTTCGTAAAGTCTACAACGAAAATAAAGTTTTGTCAAGCCCATTCTGGCTGCCTCTCCAAGTGCCCGCCCCAACTACTCGCGGGCTGACGCCCCTTCGCGCTACGATAAAGCATGACAGCCAAGGCATGAGCACATACGCAATCATCGTGCATCCCCTCGGGGGCGGAATAGGCGACGTGATTCCTGGAATAGACATACTCGAAGCTCTCCATTTCCAATCGGTGCGGCCCCTCAAGTATCGTCGTGCGCCCCTGCTGGACTGCGACGGCCAAGCCTTCCATGAGTTGCTGCTTGCTCTGCGAACTAAATTTATAGCCCTCGAAATTGGGCCGCGATTCGCTAAGGCCCATGCTGCCACCGCGCTGTAGGTCTTCGAGTACGGGATCCCCGACCCCGCTTGAATCCACGAGAGTCGGCGTCGAGCCACAGACCTCGCGTATCCTTGCTTTAGTTTCTGTCCAAGGTTTTTGGAACCTGTCAAAGAAGCATACCGCCCCATTCGAATCTAGACCGATAATCACAGTCCAATCGACGCTCTTGGCTAGATCCACGCCGTAACATACGGCAGGCTCCGAAGATATCCCTGCAACACAAGAGGCGATATGTTGGAGCCCAAAAGGATTATCACCGTCATCCGAAGGCTCGGCAAGGAATAGCTCACGAAAGACCTGCTCTGGCAGCTGGCGTCTGGCGTCCTCGATTTCTTTAGCTGAAAGGATACCAGCCGCGACCGCATCGGCGGCAATAATCTTCGAATAGTGCATATCCGGCTCACCAGCCTCGGCCTTGCGGGCCAAGAGGTAGGCCCAATTCTTTCGACCCTTGACGTTGCCGATGATACGCACACGGCCCTGTGTCTTGGTCAGGGTGGAACGTATCGCGTGCCAGGCTTCCTCGCGTAAGCGACTGGCCTCATCTATGACCGCAGCGTAAACGTCCTCTCCGTATAGATTGTCCGGCTTCTCCCCGGACTTGAACCATATGGTCGCGCCATTGGGCAGGCGTATGCTAAGCTTTGATTCATTAGCTTTGCGATAACTAACAACTATCGAATCCCGCATCCTGCGGTAGGCAATCTCTGCCTGCGGATAAACCGGGGCTATCCACCAATAGTTTCTGTTTCCACCTCCGCCCGTTATCGCCTGCTCGCCTAGCCAAACGATGCAGCCGTGGGTCTTTCCGCTTTTGGTTGAAGCCTCAATGACGCAGTAGCGGGCTTCGTGGAAGATATTTCCAAGCTGGTAGGACGTTAGCTTGGGCCGCTTATATTTAACCTTTCGCATCTGGCGCGAGGTTAAAGGTGAACTCTATCGGTTCTTCGCCACCGCTTAGCTCAATGGCGCGGGGCATCTCTTGTAGGCCGTAGGGCATAAGTCCAAGCAGTAGGCCGGGCTTACCCTTTACCGCCGAGGCTATCGCGTTTGAAATTAGCTTCTCAGCAATCTCCGGCGTCAATACTTTGGCGAACGCCTCTTGCAGGACGATGTTCCTCTTATTTGCCGTCCCTGGTTTCCTGCCGCCAGTTTTCTTTTTGCCTTTTTGAAAAGCCATTCTAAACTCTCTCTAGGTTAGAGTATAGCCTCATTTTCGGATTTTGTCAATGCGGCCTTTTTCCCTGTGAAATTTTCCCATCGTTTAATGTGGATGGCAAGTTTACTCTCGCGCGTTTATTATAATTCAATCCGACCGTTCTGTCAAGCCCCTCTCTTTTCCCCGTCGTTCCACCGTTCAAGTCGGGCCTCTTCCATCAGCTTTTGTTGCAACTTTTTCCCAGCATCTCCTTCAGCGTCCCCCCCGGACTTTGATTTGCCGTTGCCGTTATTTTTTTCCCAAGTCCGGATGGCTGCTTGCCAGTCCTTCATTCTCACCTTCCCCAGCATCCATCCACGGGCAGCGTAGTAATCCAGGAAGCCTTGAGGGTCTATGTTATTCTTTCGCTCCTGGCAGTAGTTCTGCACCTGTTCGAAGCTGGGAGGGATATTCGAACTCGCCCGAATTCCTTCATGGCCTTGGGGAGCTTCCTTCCCTATTCCTTTCCCTTCCCTTCCCTTCCCTATTCCCTTCCTAACGTCCTTGGTACTACTTCCATCATACTTTGGTACTACTTCAGTACTACTTCCATCATACTTTGGTACTACTTCAGTACTACTTCCATCATACTTTGGTACTACTTTAGTACTACTTCCATCATACTTTGGTACTACTTCAGTATTACTTTCATCATGCTTCGGTATAATAGATTCTTGCTCTTGGGGCGATGGTCTTTGATGTTTTTCCCACGAACGTATCTGCAAGTATTTTTTCCCCTCGATTTCATAGCGCATGATAAATTTGGGGCAAAGTTCCGATATCAAGCGTTCGCCGTCTATTTCTTTTTTCTTCAAATCGTATGGAAGGATTTGCACTTCGAGTTGGCGGGGCTTATCTTCCAATCTGCCGGCCTTATCAGCGTGACACCATAAACCAACAAAAAACAATCTGGCCGCGAATCCCAGATCGCCGATTTCTTGGTCCGTAAAGAAAGATGGTTTGATTGTTCGTATTCGAGCCATTCATTTTCTCCATTGAAAAAAGTCCCGCCGTCCGGCCCCAGCGGGAGCCCTGCAAGGCTTCAGCAACGGCGCGGACGGCGGGGGAAGTCTGTTTTCGTCTCATCGTTGCATCAGCTTTGCAGGGCCGGATACACAATAGCACAGATTCGTTGTTATGTCAAATCCGCTCGCTTCTCTTCAACAAATTCCCTTTGTCTCTCTTTATCCTCGGTGATTGACAAGCTTATGTTGCTTAGGCTCATCGAGGCTATCCCGCCCTTCGCGCCGTGCCTGTTTTTCGCCGTCGTGATCTCGATATGGGTTATTGCGGACCCGCACTCGTTCTTGGCTTTAGGTGCCCATAGGAGCATCACGCGGTCGCTCTCTTTCTCTACGGCGCTTGATTCTGACAGCATTGCCATGCGGGGGCGCATATCTTCCTGGGAATATGACATGCGATTAAGCTGCGCCGCTAGATGGACAACCACGCCTCGGCGGCGGGCCATAGATTTCAAAGAGCGCATAAATTCCCTGATCCTTAATCTTAGATTTTCCTCGCGGGGCATCGAAAATCTTTCCAGGTAATCCAAAAACAGGACTTCGGTGCCATGCGTTGATATCGCAACCTCGATATCCGCGAGCGACGGCTCTGGATCATCAATCACAACTATCGGCAACTTTGTCAAGGCATCACACGCATCGAGATATCTTTCACGTTCATTGCTGGATGGTCCCCACCCCCTGCGGATCAGTCGCGCGGACAACCCAGAGTAAATAGCAATCATGCGCTGGGATAGTTCTCCCGCGCTCATTTCCGTCCCGAAAATCAAGCATTTGTGGCCAGCACCGGCGGCGCAGAGCATGAGATTGAGCAGCAACACGCTTTTCCCCTCGTTGGTCGCCGCCCCCCATGTGTTTATCTCGCCAGGCAAGCATCCATACCAGATATCGTCCCAACATTCATAGCCGGTCATTATTTTTTTATTGGCGGCCTTGTCGTCGAGATGGGCAACCATGTCGCCCAGGACCGTGCCGATATCCTGAGACGGAGCGTTTATTAGCATTTGCTCGCGGCTCAGAACCAAATCCCGCAAAGGTTCGATACGCGATAGCTCGGGATCGGTAGCTATTTTCCGGGCCTCATTAATTATCTGACGCTCGAAATATAGTCTTGCCACGATGCGGGCATAATATTCTATGTGCGCCGCGGTCGCA